>PDWI01001084.1_pt1 | contig 44128 bp, 26 predicted proteins | sample 1430891 | NCBI WGS metagenome assembly PDWI01 (sample SAMN01162508, study PRJNA174530) | Oral metagenome, whole genome shotgun sequencing project. | biome: Marine environment; feature: Marine mammal; material: Swab sample of the gingival sulcus; isolation source: swab sample of gingival sulcus... | reverse complement strand
GCATCTAGTTCAGTGACTGTTGACACATCGGTGCCTACTTATTGATGTTATAGTAATTATTATTTTTAACAATAAAAAGCTATACTAAAAACTATACTAAATTGAAATGCAAATTGACTCTATTGGTTTAACTTAGCTAAATAATTCCCCCAAACTTGTAGCCATTTTTTACACTCTTTATCATATGTATGTAAATTGTAAGTCCCCTCTATTCCTTTTTTAGAATGACCTAAGATAGCCTCTCCAACATCATTTGGACAACCTAATCGGGCAAGCCCAGTTCTGACAGTTCGTCGCAAGTCATGTGGTGACCAATGCTCAATGTCTATCATTAAACCTCGTCTTCTTAGATTCCACGTACATTCTGTTAAGTACTTTTGGCTCATTGGCTTCTCTTTTTTTCTTACTTGAAAAACATACTTCCCAGATTGTTCTATTGATTTTAAGATTTTCATTGCCTGAGAAGAAAGCTGTACAAATCTTGAAGCTCCTGTTTTTGTTTCTTTTAGAAAAACTGTCTTCTTTTGAAAATCAATGTCATTCCAAGCAATAGAACAAATTTCTCCTGTCCTACAGCCTGTAAACAAGGTTAATAAAAAAATATTTCGGATTTTTGTGCGAAAGCCAGATTGAGGAAGCCATTTCAGAAAAATCTTAAGCTCATTTTCATTAAAAGCCCTAGTCGCTTTATTTCCTGTTAGTTTAACTGTTGACATTTTTAATGCTTCTTTAGCAGCAAAAGCAGGGTTTATGAAATTTTCTGGAAATTTATCTAAACTAATAGCAAATTTATAAGCTAAATTAAGTTCATTCAATACACGACCTGCCTGGACTCTGGCGCCTCTTTTATCAACAATTTCTTGTATATGTGCAGTGATTTCCTTTCTTGTTAGCGAGGAGGCAACGCGACGACCAAGAGGCTTTACAATATCATTGTACAGTGTTCTTCTTGTTTCTTTTTGTCCCTTTAGGTTGCGTCTGCCTACAATATATGTGCCGTTACTACTATAATGATCATCAATATATTGTTGTAAATATAAATCAATCATATCTTTAATGGAAAAAGATTCTTCTTGTTTCTTTTCTGCTAAAGTTTTTTTATATTGTTTATGTTCTGTAGCAGGACAACGACCTAGTGAGCGAATATATTTTAAATCTTGTAATTTTTTTCTGGCATCAGTTAGACTCATTTGAGGGAAAGTGCCAAGTTTCAATTGAACAAGGTTTTTTGTGTGAGAAATAGGGCTTCTATAACGGTAGATAAATGTTTTTTTGCCTGTTTTGCCGCAAACAACTCTTAATCCTAAATTTTCACCTATATCAGTCATGTCTTTATCGTTCGGTGTCATTAATTGTATGGATCTAGATGTTAAACCTTTCTTTTTATAATTATTCATAAAACCCCTCAAATCCAATTTGTAAATTACTGTGCACAAAAGTCTATGTACTATCATAGATCCTTTGTGTACTTGGAAAAATATTTAAAACCTGTAAAATCAATGGTTTTTCCCTGGTGGTGTAGTATATATTTCGATTCTTATGAATCGAGCAATATTCTCCCTCATATTGCAACCCTATTCACTCTTTGATGGATATAGATATACTTGCATTTTTTTGAGTATAACAAAGTTAGGGGCTTGGCACGATAATGTTGGAGAAACCCTATGATCAAACAGATAGATAGTTATATCCAAGTGCACAACCAGTATTATATATAATCAAGTTCTATTTTGAAGTACAGTACTTTAAAAGTATAGCGAAATAACTTAACAATTGTTACGGCGTTATGCCGTCCTCGCCGTACTACGGTACTGTCTTCGATGGCAAGCCTTGTACCAATTATTAATTTATTCCGCTATAACAGTTATACGTGAAATGTAGACAGCTACTCATTGGGTTTTAATTATGTTTAGAGAACATAATTAAATATTACAAGTAATTCAAATTATCCCCTATTTATGAAGATTATTTGAGGATAAAACCTATACTAAAACCTATACTAAAACTGTATATAATGGCAAATGTATTAAGTGAAAAACTTGGAAAAAAGTTACCAAAATTGCCCTATTAAATGGTTGGTTTCAACAACCTGTGCTATTTCGATAAAATATTTTAGATATGAAGTGAGTAGTGATGCAAATTAGCAAAAAAGTATTTGATTTTTAGGAAGTATTAGCTGCAATTCAATCAGTCTAACCTATAACAGGTAAAAGTGGCATTAGTCTATTTGGTAAAACAGTTGGTCGTGGCAGTACACACGCACCCAAGAAAACTAATTAAAACCAAAAGGAACTTTAGCGAATGAAAATCGCCTGATAAGGCTCTTATATGTAGGTATTCTGCAAGCTAGTAAGAAATGGATAATGCCGGTGATAAACTGAGGTTAAACAATACACAATTATTTACTCACTTCCCAAAAAGACTATCTGATATAATTAACTCGTGATAAAATCATTGACACAGAATTTTGAACGCCCTCTACTTTTTGGGGTCTTTTTTTATTTTTAATAAATATTACATTAATTACAAGGTATTATATGCAGCGCTCTCTTATTGTTCGTCGATTGGTTGAGGCTTTTTTAGGCATTAGTCTATTATCAAGCTGTGGTTTTCTAGATGTACCAGGAAAAAAAATAGTAAATGATGAAGACAGTCAAGTTAGGCGTGTTTCTATGGGAAATGTTTTAAAACCAACAGCAAATAGACCTGAGAAAGAAACTAAAGTACAAAAACCGAACGACAATATCAAACGTGCTGATGTGGGGAATGAATTAAAACCCGTAGAAAAAAAAGATATAGAACAAGAAGACAAAGTCCAGAAGCCGAATGGCGGTATTAGACGTGTTTCCATGGGAGATGTCTTAAAACCCATAGCAGAGAAAGACAGGTTCCAACAAAAAAGTAAAATACAAGAAGCCAAACAAAAAAACAAAGTAGAAGAAATTACAGTACCAAAAGCCAAGTTGCAAAAAAACAAAATACAAAAAATTAACAATATCAAAAACACTGTTATAGCTGATAATGCAAGAGCTATAGAAAAACAAAGTAGACCTCAGAATTCCATAGTACCAGAGCTTGTAAAAAAACTTAATCACTCTGTAAATCCTGCTTACCAAACTGAAGCTGTGGTGTTCAAAAATCCACTTTTGGCGATTATTCAATCTGCATTAGATTATAATCGTTCACAATCTGCTTTGCCTGCGACAATTGCCCAACGTCAATTTAAAGAGGCTGCCGTTCGTAAAGAAAAGTATCCAGATATCAGACCTGTTGCTAATATTTCCGATAAGGGTAAAACTTTTGCAGGTGTTTCAGGAAGTTATACTTTATACGATTTTGGGCGTCATGATGCTTTGCAAAATCAAAGTGAGCTGAGTACGCAGTTATCTCAATTAGACTTTGGGTTGGAGCAACGTACGGTGATGGCTGACGTGCTAAAATCTGTAGGAGAAATTTCTGCCTTACGAGAGAAAGCAAAGCTGATTAGTCGTGTTATCGAAAAACATCAGCGTTTAATTAGTTATGCTAGTAAACGACTGGAGGCAGGATTAATCACAGAATCAGATTCTCTTGCTGTTAAATTACGCGTTTCTGAGCTATTGTCTCAAGTAGAGTCCATACGCATAGAAATTCACCTCAAGCTTAAGTTGCTCTCCAATAAACTCAAGCAACCGATAACAATTAAAGATATTCCTTCACTACAAGAAATTAATCAATTGGCGCAAGGGTTAGATATGCAAGGCAAAGCGATTCATTTGCGCCAAGAACAGCTTAATGTCAAAAATGCTAAGGCGAAGTTAGAACAGGCAAAAGCGGAACGCTATCCTCAAATCGCCTTACAGGGTAAGGCAGGTTTTAAACAAGATGGAGAATACCAATATAATGTTGGTATTAATATTAGTGTGCCAACCTCTGTTTTTTCAGGTGGAGATACTGTGAGTGCGGCTGAGTCTGCCTACATGGCGGCACAAAAAATACTCAATAAGGCTGAAACAAAAATAGAGACTGAATTTGAGCGTATTGGTTTAGAAAAACGGCGTCTAATGCAAAATCAATCGAGATTAAAACAGTTAGTTGGGGAAAGTAAAAAAAGTTTGGCATTGTACATGGAAAAACTTAAACTTTCTAAAGCGTCTGTTTCTGATGTGCTGAGTGCTTCTCGCATCTTATTGCAATCGCAGATAGAAATTGTCAAAATCAATCAAGAATTGGTTGTGCTAACAGCTACACTGATAAAAATTACTGATAAGGCAGATTCACCTCTCCAGTAATGTGTAGAATGTCTGTTTATTAGAATAGTGAAACTAAAAAATTAATTTATCGGCGTAATTAATATCAATAGGCATTAGCGAAGTCGTAATTGTATATATTGTCAATACGTTTTAAATACAAGAAAATGGATAATCAAGATGGATAATCAAGAAACTCACTCATGGCAATTACCACTCAGTCTTGCCATTTCATTACAGGCACAAAAAATAGGGACTAATTTAACGACTAGTGATACTAAATCGTTACATTGTTTTGATGATGTCGTGCAATCTGCATTATTAAAACAAGATAGACAATTGACGCTATCTGTAGTGCATTTTAAAAAATTGCAAGATATTCCATTACCTGCGACAGTAAAAATCGTTGATACACAAAAAAAAGTATCAATGAAGACCAATAAAGATAATCATCAAGTTGCTATTCATAGCTATGCGACCATAATAGAAATAGATAAAGCTAATGCTTGGGTGGTTGATGGACAAGGGCAAAAAATTGCAGTACCCATTTTGGAATTCCAGCGTGTTTGTTGTATGGACGCTCTCGTTATTCGTAAACAGGTAGAGAAAATCTATAGTGAACAGGCTATAAAAATTGAAGAAAAACATTGGTTTTGGAGTGTTTTTAATAAAGAGTATGGTGTTTTTAGCCGAGTATTGATAGCTTCATTTTTTGCAAATTTGCTGGCAATTTTATCTTCATTATTTGCTTTACAGGTCTATGATAGAGTCATACCTAGTCAATCCGAAGAGACACTGTGGGCACTACTCATTGGTGTGTTGCTGGCAATTGGATTGGAAGCAGTGTTGCGTATTTTGCGTTCAGTTTTGTTGGATTATAGTGGTAAACGCATTGATTTACAAGCGAATAGTCTATTGCTTAGGCGAATGCTGAGGCTCAGATTGTCGGCAGAATCTCCTTCACCAAGTTACTTGACGCAAATGATGCGTGAATTTGCTTCTGTTAGAGAATTTTTTACAGAAGCGGCAGTCGGTTCACTCGTCGATATTCCTTTTGCTTTCTTGTTTTTATTTGTAATTTATTTGATTGGTGGCAACGTCGTATTTGTGCCTATTTTTGCTGGTGTTGCGATGATTGTGCCTGCTCTTTTGATGCGTAAGAAAATGATGAGTATTGTGACTTCCGCACAAGGCAGTTACGCCGCCTCTGCGAGATTATGTAATGAGGCTGCTTATAATCTAGAGAACGTTAAGGTGACGCAATCACAAGATTTTTTTGAAAAACAATGGGATGATTTAAATAAAATCAGTGCAGATGTTTCTACTCGTCAACGTAAATTGGTTAATGCACTAACACAGTGGTCAACCAGTATGCAACAATTGGCGTATGTTATGACAATTACCGTTGCGACCTATGCCGCGTTTTCCGGTGATATGACGATGGGAACCATTATCGCACTCAATATTTTAGTCTCCCGAACTCTGGCGCCTATGACACGCTTAAGTACGTTATTTATTCGTTGGGCTCAGGTAAAATCATCGCTGACAGGATTGGAAATCATTGCTAAAGGTGAGCAAGATGATCCAATACAGCAAAAGAAGTTGCGTCGCTCACAGCTCAGTGGTCTCTTAGAATTACGTGAAGTAAAGTATGCTTATGCAAAGGATACTGAACCAGCAATTCATATCCCGCGTTTAACAATTAGGCCTGGGGAAAAAGTGGCTATTTTAGGTCCGAATGGTTCTGGGAAATCAACTTTGTTAAAACTATTATCGGGCATGTATTTCCCTCAATCGGGTGAAATTAAATGTGATAATTTAGATATGCGACAAATATCGGATAAAGATTTACGTGATAATATTAATTACTTTACCCAAGAAGTGAATCTGTTTAACGGCACACTCAGAGATAATATCACTTTTGGTGATTTGAATATTGATGATAGTGAAATTGTCAGAGTATTACAGCAAACTGGATTGGGTGGATTGCTAGACTCGCATCCTCACGGTTTGGATCTGCTGATTAAAGATGGTGGTGTAGGTCTGTCTGTTGGACAAAAACAGAGTGTTCAGATTGCCCGTATGCTATTAGGTAAACACAATGTATTGTTACTTGATGAGCCTACGGCAAGTTTAGATCCCAATATTGAAAATCACTTAATTCATCAGTTAAAAAACTTTTCTGCTAACAAGACTTTGGTCGTAGTGACGCATCGAATGCCTATTCTAACCTTGGTTGATCGTGTGATTGTTGTTTCAAATGGCAGAATCACACTTGATGGTCCTAAAGATGAAGTGCTAAAACGCATTCATAATGCTCAACAACAAACACAGGAGAGTAAATAATGCGAGATTTAACTAAAGAAATCGCCCAGCCCAAGCAAAGTAAAATTTTTTTATGGGTTATTTGTGTTTTTTTAACGGCATTACTGATATGGTCCTATGTGACTCAATTTGGCAGGGTGATAAGAGCAAGTGGTAAAGTTGTTTCTGCTGCCAATACACAAATTGTACAAAATCTAGAAGGCGGAATTTTAACGGAGTTACTGGTCAATGAAGGTGATAATATTAAGAAAGGTCAAATTCTTGCTAAATTCGATCCAACTCGCTTTCAAGCTTTAGTAGAAGAATCGGAGAAAAAGATTGCGAGTTATACACTGAGAAAGTTACGTCTACAGAATGAAATGGCAGAAAAGGAGAAACTAGATCCGCCAGTTATTTATCAGCAGCAATATCCTGATTTGGTTGAAAGTGAACAAATCTTGTTGTTATCTCGAATCAAGGAACTTCAGTCTCGCAGAAAAAATCTGACACATATGATTACTCTAAAACGTCAAGAATACCAGAGATTAAAAAAATTTAGCAAAGGTGGGGCTGTCTCTAAGATTGAAGTTTTAAACACACAACAAAAATTAGCTTCATTAGAAGCAGATTTAGACAGTTTTTTAACTGGACGTTACAAAGAACAGGCAGAAAAAATGGCTGAAACAGTTTCTCAAATTAGCTTGCTAAAAGAAACCATTAAAACAGTTAAAGATCAGCTAAGACGTACTGTTGTTAGATCTCCTGCTTCTGGTACCGTTAACCAAATATTTTTCTCTACTGTTGGTGCTGTAGTCAGTCCTGGGCAAACTATTTTAGAAATTGTTCCTGATGATGGGCGTCTTTTAGTTGAAGTAAGAGTATTGCCTAAAGATATTGGTTATGTCGTTTTGGGAATGAAAACGACACTTAAACTAACTGCTTATGATTATAGTATTTATGGGACGCTGATAGGAAAAGTTACAAAAATTGGTGCAGATACTGTTCCTGATGAGGATACACGTGACAGAAAACTGAGTTATGTGGTGACTATTGCTATCAATCCTGAGTCATTGGCAAAATGGCAGTCAAGAAAGTTAGAGATTCGAACAGGTATGGTGGTAGAAGCGGAATTAGAGGCGGGTAGTATGAGAATTATCGATTATATTTTACGTCCTTTATTAAAAACACGTGACGCATTATCAACTATTTAGCTCATGTAGAGTAGATAGGATAGAGAAATAGTGATATCTACCAATTGCGGATGGTTAAGCTTTCCGTTGAATCTTAATTGCTTGCAGTTGATGGTTTATTTTGCAAGTTTTTCATGGATGTAAAGTTTTAAACCAATATCCAATTCTTTATCGCCGATGAGCTGATAATCTTAATATATTCTTAATAATATTGATGATTGTTATTAGTTAAAATTTATAAACAACTTTTAGCTGCTTTTTGATACAAAGCTTGCAATTCTTGTTTCTTGCCAGCTGCACTTAGTGCTTTGACTTTTTTGAAATCTGTGTTCTTTGCCTCACAAATGCAAGATGACAGCATCTGTTCGCGTAATTCTTTGGGAGATTTTGCCGCTTTTTCTTTGCATAGCTGGATTGCTTCAGCGGCACTGTTTGCAGAAACAATCTGTTGTGCATTGCCCAGAAAGACCATGCTGTTTAATAATAAAAATAGGCAATATTTCATTTTTTCTCCAGTTTGATACTGTGATTTTATTTAAAAATTGATTTGCAGAATGACCTTTGGGGAAATATTAAAAATATCAACCAGGGTTGTGCCGCTGCTAAGGTGGGAATATCTTAACAGATTTTTTGATTTGGTCTATAATGTCACGTCATTATTAACTTTACGGTTACGAAATGCCTATTAAAATTGCTAGTTGGAACACAAATTCTATTACGATTCGCCTTGAACACGTGATTGATGTCATGAAACTGTATGATTTGGATATTTTAGGTATCCAAGAAACCAAAGTGATGGATAGCAACTTTCCTATCGAGCAACTCAATGAGGCAGGGTTTCACGTTTCTTTTAACGGACAAAAAAGTTATAACGGCACGGCGTATGTGAGTAAAGAACCCTTGCAAAATGTTCGTCACCAATTGCCAGGAATGCTTACCGACTATCAGCGTCGTTTCTTACAAGCTGACTATAGGGACTTTACGCTTATTAATTGTTATGTGCCTAATGGGAAAGCTGTCGGTGATGAAAAATATCACTACAAACTACAGTGGCTAGACGCTTTAATTGAGCATTTGTCTGATTTAATCGCTCAGAAAAAAAATATCGTGTTAATGGGCGATTTCAATATCGCTCCCGACGATCGCGATGTTTATGATGCTGAAGAATGGAAAGATAAGATTTTATGCTCGCCTGAGGAAAGAGGTCGCTTGCAGAAAATCATAGATTTGGGCTTTAGCGACAGTTTCCGATTATTTAATGACCAAGCGGAGCAATTTAGTTGGTGGGATTATCGAGAGGGCGGTTTCCAGAAAAATCGTGGGCATCGAATTGACTTGATTTTAACAAGCCCTGAAATGACTAAACGTTGCCAAAGTAGTATCATTGAAAAAACACCTAGGGGCTGGGAACGACCATCAGATCACACGCCTGTTATTGCGACCTTTACGGATTCTTAGGCATAGTGGAATTATAGGTCGATTTAGCCAATAATGACAGTGCAACGACAGAATGACGGTACTGATTAGCTGTTTTTCTCAGAATATCCCAACTTTGTTAGAAAATCGTCGTCATTTATCCTATAATAATCGTTATTATTTTTTTATTAATCACTATGAGAGGTCATTATGAAAACTCCCGTTCGCGTTGTCATTACTGGTGCTGCTGGTAACATTGGTTATCAACTTGCTTTTAGAATCGCTTCAGGTGATATGTTGGGCAAGGACCAACCTGTTATCTTGCAACTATTAGAAATTACACCAGCGTTAGAAGCTCTAAAAGGTGTGGTGATGGAATTGCGTGATTGTGCGTTCCCATTATTAGCTGATGTTGTGGCGACTGATGATTTAAACGTTGCTTTTAAAGATGCAGACTATGCGTTATTGGTTGGTGCGAGACCTCGTGGTCCAGGCATGGAGCGTAAGGACTTGTTAGAGGCGAACGGTGCGATTTTTGGACCTCAAGGTAAAGCAATGAACGATCATGCTAGCAAAGATATTAAAGTGATTGTTGTGGGTAACCCAGCCAACACAAATGCTTTGATTGCACAAGCTGCTGCACCAAACTTAAACCAACGCAACTTCACGGCAATGACTCGCTTAGATCACAACCGTGCGATGTGGCAATTGGCAGAAAAAACAGGTACTCACGTCAATGACGTTAAAAATGTTGTTATTTGGGGTAACCACTCTGCAACACAATATCCTGACATTAGCCGTTGCACAATCTCTGGTAAAGCCGCAGCTGAACAAGTTGACAGCAGCTGGTACACGGATACTTTTATCCCAGACGTTCAACAACGTGGTGCAGCAGTCATTAAACAGCGTGGTGCTTCTTCAGCGGCTTCAGCGGCTTCAGCGGCAATTGACCACATGCGTAGCTGGGCTTTAGGTACAGAGGAAGGCGAATGGGTTTCTATGGCTGTTCCTTCTGATGGTTCTTATGGTGTTGAGCCTGGTATTATTTTCTCATACCCATGTGTTTGTAAAGATGGCGAGTACGAAATTGTTCAAGGTTTAGAACTATCTGATTTCGACCGTGAGAAAATGGCAATCACTGAACAAGAGCTTCGTGAAGAGCGTGCTTCTGTTGAAGGATTACTTTAATTATTAAATGATTATTTAAATTATTTTATTTAAAATGATTGGAAAACCGTCTGTAATACAGGCGGTTTTTTATGTTTATCAATTAGCTGTTTATCGCTATTATATGCAGTTGCTGTCTGCGATAACCACGCCGTCACCGCGAGCGAGGGACGAGTGTGGCGGTCTCCTACTACTTTGCAGGGTAGTGGGAGATTGCCACGTCGCTATCGCTCCTCGCAAAGACGTGTGATTTTCAAGGATTGACTATAACTGCATAACACTGTGCCAAAAGTTATTTTACTATATTTAAACGACCGTCTTAATCTAATTAAAACTAAATTTATCATAACAACTACAACGAACTAAAATTCTATGTCTGATTTTCTCACCGAGCTTAATAAACGTCGCACTTTTGCGATTATCTCTCACCCTGACGCGGGTAAAACAACGCTAACTGAAAAATTATTATTATTCGGGGGGGCGATTCAATCTGCTGGTACCGTGAAGGGACGCAAGTCAGATAAGCACGCGACTTCTGACTGGATGGCGATGGAGCAAGAGCGTGGGATTTCTATTACTTCTTCGGTCATGCAGTTTCCTTACCAAGATAAAATTGTCAATTTATTGGATACCCCAGGACACGAAGATTTCTCAGAAGATACTTATCGAACGCTGACGGCGGTTGACTCTGCACTCATGGTGATTGACTGTGCGAAAGGTGTCGAGGACAGAACCCGTAAACTTATGGAAGTTTGTCGTTTGCGTGACACGCCAATTTTTACTTTCATTAACAAATTAGATCGTGAAGGTCGCGACCCGATGGAGTTATTGGACGAGGTGGAAAGTGAATTGGGTATTGCCTGTGCCCCAATTACTTGGCCAATTGGTATGGGTAAAGCCTTGAAAGGTGTTTATCATTTGCAAAATGATGTCGTGCATTGTTATGAACACGGCAAAAATGACCAAATCAATCATGGGGAACGCATCGAAGGGCTTGATAACCCAAGAGTGGATGAGCTATTAGGAGCGGATTTTGCGGCAGAATTTCGCGATGAAATAGAATTAATTCGCGAAGCCTCAAATAGTTTTGATAAAGCGGACTACTTGGCAGGAAAGTTAACCCCTGTTTATTTTGGTTCGGCAATTTCAAACTTTGGTGTACAAGAAATGTTGGATGGATTTGTTGCCGAAGCACCAGCACCTCGCAGTCACGATGCCGTTGAGCGAACAGTTACCGCTGATGAGGAAAAATTCACTGGTTTTGTGTTTAAAATTCAAGCTAATATGGACCCTAAACATCGTGACCGTATTGCCTTTATGCGAATTTGTTCGGGAACTTTTAAAAAAGGTATGAAACTTAAACACGTTCGCCTTGAACGAGACGTTAAAATTCCCGATGCCTTGACGTTTATGTCAATGGATAGAGGCAGTGTTGACGATGCTTATGCTGGCGATATTATCGGCTTGCATAATCACGGCACGATTCGCATTGGTGACACTTTTACCGCAGGTGAGGCGATTCAATTTAAGGGTATTCCCGATTTTGCCCCTGAGCTTTTCCGCCGAGTACAGTTAAAAGACCCTCTAAAAATGAAAGCCTTATTAAAAGGTTTGGAGCAGCTGTGCGAAGAGGGAGCAACGCAGTTTTTCCGACCTATCATGGGTAGTGATTTAATCTTGGGAGCGGTTGGGGTGCTGCAATTTGAAGTGGTGCAATCGCGATTAGAACACGAATACAATGTCAAATGCGTGTTTGAGTCTGTTCCCGTTACTACAGCCCGTTGGGTTTCCTGTGATGACGAAAAAGTCTTTGCAAAATTCAAAGACAAAAATGCCCAAAACCTCGCGACTGACCACTATGGACAATTAGTCTATATCGCACCCAGTCGAGTGAATTTGAATTTGGCACAAGAAAGGTTCCCCGAAGTGGTCTTTACAGATACCCGTGACCATTTGGCACAATAATAAGCTGTTTTAGGAATAAACAGTGACTAACTTTATGCCCAGATGGCTAGCTGAGAGTGCTTTTTCAACTATCGTTGCGGGATTTGTAACCGTTTTGGTTGGCTTTACCAGCTCTGTGGCTTTGATTTTTCAGGCGACTCAAACCTTGGGCTTATCTACGGATATAGTCAGCTCTTGGATGTGGGCATTGGGTTTGGGTATGGGAATTACTTCTCTGGCTCTTTCGTGGTGGTATAAAATACCCGTGATTACCGCTTGGTCAACACCGGGGGCTGCTTTACTGATTAGTACATTATCGGGGTATTCTCTTGAACAAGCTATTGGGGCTTTTATTGTCTCCTCACTACTGATAATCATCTTTGGTATAACGGGGCTATTTGCCAAGCTGATAGACAAAATCCCTCAGTCTTTGGGGGCAGCTATGCTGGCAGGGATTTTGGTTAAATTTGGGATGGATGTGTTTGTTTCAATGCAGACGAGTTTGTTTTTGCCGTTTGTTCTGTTTGTTAACTATTTGTTGTTTAAACACTTTATTCCGAAATATACAATTGTTGTTACCTTGTTTTTAGGGATTGCGATTTGTTTGGCTCAAGGCACTTTGGATACCAGCGTGATTGCACTACAAATGGCGACACCTATTTTTGTGATGCCAGAATTTAGTTTATCAGCTATTATTTCCGTTGCACTACCGCTGTTTATTGTGACTATGACGTCACAAAATATGCCAGGGGTTACTGTCCTGAAAACCTTTGGCTATCGACCTCCAATCTCATCAAGTCTCACCGTAACAGGCGGCGTGGGATTATTACTGGCACCATTTGGCTGTTTTGCACTTAACTTGGCTGCCATTACCGCCGCCATTTGCATGACTGAAGATGTGCATACGGATAAAAATAAACGCTATACCGCAGGTATTTGGACGGGCATTTTTTATGTCATTATCGGTGTGTTTGGTGCGACTGTTGCCCTTATTTTTTCTGCTTTTCCTGCTGTGTTTATTTCAGTGCTAGCAGGATTGGCATTGTTCTCAACGATTGGCAATAGTTTAAAAATCGCTTTGGAAGACAATACTTCTCGAGAACCCGCACTAATTTGCTTTTTGACAACAGCTTCGGGACTGACATTGTGGGGCATTAGTTCAGCTTTTTGGGGAATTGTTTTAGGTGCTTTGGCATTATTTGTTTTTTCAATCAAAAAGTATACCGCTTCTTAAAATTTTAAATTGAACTTATTATGAATATCGAACCTATTGCCCATATTGAAACACCTTTTAGTGAAAAATTTGCCATTCCTCGACAATCTCAAATTGTCCACGAAGCCAGAGGTGTGCTGACTTTTGAAAAACAGTACCGTCATTCTGAGAGTTTAAATGGACTGGCGGCTCACTCACATTATTGGTTGATTTGGGGATTTAGTCTTAACGAGCATAAAGAAAAGATTTTAACGGTTAGGCCGCCACGCTTGGGCGGAAACACTAGGGTAGGTGTGTTTTCTACTCGCAGCCCATTTCGCCCCAATAATTTAGGGCTCTCAGTCGTGAAGCTAGAAAGTATTGACCCTGAAAACTTTTCGGTAACTTTTTCGGGCGTTGATATGCTATCGGGTTCCCCCATTTATGACATCAAGCCTTATATTCCCTATTCAGATAGTCGCCAAGATGCCAGCTCTGAATGGGCAGATTTTTCTCCCGAACGTCCTTTTTCTGTGATGTTTTTGCCTGAGGTCAAGGCGGTGCTTGAGCAATATGATGAACGAACGGGGTTGCAGTTGCTTAATTTGGTCACGGCTTTATTGGCTTATGATCCTCGTCCTGCTTATAAAACTCGTAAAGATGGTAAAAATATTCAAATAGATGATAAAATCTACGCCACAAAACTTTACGATATGGACATTGCTTGGAAAATACAGGGTAATCATGTTACCGTTGTTTCAGCAAAAAGAGTTTAGTAAAAACTATAGTAAATACCTAGCTAATTGAATGAATAATAAAATAACAGAACAACAGACCAGTAAGGAAATTAATTTCAGTAAAATGAATGGATTGGGTAACGACTTTATGGTTGTTGATGCCACAAGTCATGCTTTTTCTCTCAGTGATGCCGAAATTGCTCGCTTGGGTGACCGCAAAACGGGTATTGGTTTTGACCAATTATTAGTTGTTGAGCCTGCTCAGAATGACGGTACTGATTTTAACTATCGCATCTTTAATACTGATGGAACAGAAGTTGAGCACTGTGGCAATGGTGCGAGATGCTTTGCTAAATTTGTCAAAGATAAACAGCTGACGGATAAAACAAAACTCACGGTAAAAGTTAAAAAAGGCATTATCACAACGAATTATCATGACGATGACCATATAGAAGTCGATATGGCTGTGCCTATTTTAAAACCTGCTGATGTGCCATTTAATTTTGAGCCTAATGAATATCAGCCGAGTTATACACTTGACATAAATGGAGAGAAAATAACCGCTTCCGTCTTGTCGATGGGTAACCCACACGTTGTTTTGTTTGTCGAAGATTTGTGGGAGATGGATATAGAGCCATTGGGGCAAGCCATCCAGAACTCAGATTATTTCCCAAATTCAGTGAATGTCAATTTTGTTGAGATGATTGACGCTATGCACATTGAGTTGCGAACTTACGAACGCGGTGTGGGAGAAACTGATGCCTGTGGTACAGGAGCTTGTGCTTCGGCTTTCGCGACTGCTGAAAAGTTGGGAAATCAACAGGAAATGCTCAACAGCAAAGAAACAAAAATTGCTGTCAAGGTTCGCGGTGGTGACATTACGATACGTATTGATAGTGAAAAACGTATTTTTATGACTGGTGCGGCAAGGCATGTATTCGATGGTGTTGTTACAGTAACCTCTATAGCGAAATAACTTAAAAATTGTTACGGCGTTATGCCGTCTCGCCTTTAATTATTATTAAACTTTATTCAGTAAATATGACAGAAAATAACGAAAAGCAATTGGACACGTCAAGCCAACCGCAGAACAAGACTCAAGACAATCAAGCACCAATAAACCGCGAGATTAAAAGTTTTGTACGCCATCACGGTAGACTTACTGCAGGGCAACAAAATGCCTTAGAAAACTATTGGGAAGATTTCGGTATTGATTTCCAAGACAAAGTCTTAGATTTAAAGACCTTTGGAGACTTTAATCAAGTGGTTTTAGAAATTGGTTTTGGCAACGGTGAGTCCCTGGTTGAAATGGCAAAAAACTCACCTGGTACTTTATTTATCGGGGCGGAAGTTCATCGACCAGGGGTAGGGCGAGCTTTAATGTTGGCACATGAGCATGAGCTAAAAAATTTGCGTGTGATTGAGTATGATGCCGTCGCTTTTATCGATAAAATGTTACCAGAGCAGTGTTTAGACCGCGTGCAAGTTTTCTTCCCTGACCCTTGGCACAAAAAACGCCACTTCAAGCGTCGCTTGATTCAGCCAGCTTTTTGTCAAAAACTACATCGCGTGCTAAAACCTAAAGGTATTTTGCATGTGGCGACTGATTGGGTGCCTTATGCAGAGCACTGCGTCGAAGTTATCGATAGCATTGATTTTTTCAACAACTGCTCACCAACGGGCGACTATATCGAAAAACCTGACTATCGCCCTGAAACAAAATTTGAACGACGTGGCTTGAAATTAGGACACGAAGTACGAGATATGCATTTTCAGAAATGTTAAAAATTAGTTTATTTCACTATGTAATTAATGGAAATATGATGTGATGCTGTGACTGGGATTGATTGACCTTACTTAGGATTCACGATATCGGTCATTCTTTCAATATTTTCTTGTACAGTGGTTACTGCCGTTTCTACTAGTGGTTTTTACAGTGGGTAATGATTAAGTAATACGGGTATTTGTTCTGCACAGGACACTACTTCGTCGATAATGCTTTTTGTGACGATGAATCGTAGGAAAATACTGGTCGTCTACCATCCATGACTAGTTTGCCGACCAGCCGTTTGTCATCCTGGTCAGCGTAATAAACAGAAATGGACTGTATGCTACTCATTAGTTTGTCCCCGACGCCCGTTTTCTTTGGGCTTTTTTGTCGATGATTTCATCAACGGTTTTAGGGTGGTGTTTAAATAAGTCGGAAAAATCATTAATCAGTCCCAATCCATATGAACTTTAATGCTTTTATGACTATGCGATGCTGGAAGATGCTAAGGCTCTCTTCATCCTGAGGATTTTATTAACCAGAATGACGGTACCAAAGTGCAAAAATATTTGAAAGTCGTTTTAGAATAATATGTCTGAGTCTTCGGTATTTTCTGAGCTTTCTTCACTGCCCATGAGTCCTTTGACTTTTTGTTCGGTCTTGTCGAGGATTTCTTGGCAGTGTTTAATAAGAGAAACGCCTGATTCAAATTGTTTAATAGCTTCTTCTAACGGTAATTGGTTGTTCTCGAGTTGTGTAAGAATTTGTTCGAGTTCAGAAACCGCTGTTTCATATGATTTTTTGTCGTTAGTGCTTTTATTTGTCATATTTTTTTTGTTCAGTTAAGATTTGTAGAAAGCTGTGGTAGCGAAGTTCGCTGACTTTTCCTTCAGCTATCGCTGCTTTTAAGGCACAGCCTTTTTCGTGAGTGTGTGAGCAATCAGAAAAATGGCAACAACCTAAAAAAGGCTGAATTTCCGCAAAACCATTTTCAATTTGTTGTTTGCTGAGATGATAGGTATCAAAACTTCTAACGCCTGGTGTATCAATTAAAATACCACCGTGCATTGTATCTTTGTTTAAATGATAAAGGGTTGAATTAGTCGTACTGTGTCGACCCAAGCCAGAGGCTTCAGAAATGCTCATCGTCTGAATGGAAATATCGGGAATTAGGGCATTAATCAAGGTCGACTTCCCTACACCTGATTGCCCCGTGATTACCGTTTTTCGATTGTCGAGTTGTTGGGTTAGTGCGTCTAACCCATCTTCACTTTTTATGCTGCCACGCACCCAACGAACATTGGGGATTTTTTCGTAAATGGCTTGCATATTATCAATATGCTCAATCGTTTTCGGGGCGTTCAGAATATCCGTTTTATTGAAATAAATTAGACAATCAATGCCGACTGCGGTTGCCATAATAATATATCTGTCTAATAACGATGGCTGAAACATCGGCTCATGCGTGATAATGACTAAAATTTGGTCAATGTTAGACGCAAAAGGCTTGCTGCCACGATAGACATTCTGTTTCTCAATAACACTGGTTCTGGGCAAAATGGCTTCGATAATCGGATTTTCGTTGTTTTTAGCTTCGCTAATCAACACTTGGTCGCCTGCACAAATAGCCCCAATATTTTGTCGCCAGTCACAAGCAATCAACTTTTCGGTTGATGCTTTATCTCCTGAAATTTGCACGATAATATTGTAGCCCATATGGCTGATGACAGTGGCTTGTACAGCATTTTGCTGGCGCAATTTTTCAATTCGCTTTTCAAGGTTTTCACTGACGTTGTGCTGTTGTTTGTTCGTTAATTTTTTATTCGAACGACGCGATAAAGGTTTTCTTGCCATAGCGAGTCATTATACGGCAAAAAGTGTGTTTTTGTGTTATTCTTTTACGCGAACTAATTTCGTATAGTCAAGCCGCATGATGATTACCCTACAAGGTGCATTGTCGAAGACGGTACGCCCAAGAGCAAAGCCGTAGTAATAGGTGGATTGACTATATTATAAAGAAACTGTGGAGATGGATAAATGGCTAAAAAAATAGGTATTTTAGGTGGTGGTCAGCTGGGGAGAATGTTTTTACAAGTAGCGTATGACTATCCCTTTGACTATTTTATTTTGGATAAAGCAGGTGCACCTTGCCAAGATATTTGCAAAGGCTTCGTTGAAGGTGATTTTAGCAATTACGATGACGTGGTGGCTTTTGGGCAAAATTTAGATGTGATTGGTATTGAAATAGAACACGTCAATACCGAAGCACTAAAAACATTAGAATCCCAAGGAAAAGTCGTGATTCCGAGTGCTGATACTTTGGCGACAATCAAAGACAAAGGTTTACAAAAAGGCTTTTACCAACAGCACAATATTCACTCTCCTGAGTATTATTTGATTAACTCGGCATCAGAAATTGATACTGACAAGATTTCTTTTCCCTTTGTACAGAAATTGCGTACAGGCGGCTATGATGGCAAAGGCGTTCAAGTCATCAAAACGGCCGAAGATTTAGCAAACCTCTGGGATGAGCCATCAGTGATTGAAACCTTTACGCCAATCGCTAAGGAAATTGCGGTGATGGTTGTCAGAGGTCTTGATGGCGAAACGGCTGTTTATCCGTCTGTAGAAATGGTGTTTGAGCCGAAGCTAAATTTAGTCGATTATCTTGTCTCACCTGCTAGTTTGACGAAAGAACAGCAGCAAAAAGCGATTGATTTGGCTGAAAAAGTTGCTAATGCATTTGACTCTGCTGGGATTTTTGCAGTTGAATTATTCGTTGATGAACAAGGTGATTTGTGGGTCAATGAAACTGCACCTCGCGTGCATAACAGTGGACACCACACGATTGAGGCGAGTTATTGTTCTCAGTTTGAACAAATGTTGAGAGTACATGCGGGCTTGCCGTTGGGGAATACGCAATTGCGTGAAACGGGTGCGATGATTAACCTCATTGGTGCAGAAGGCTACCAAGGTGAAGCTGTCATCGACGGAATAGAAGTTTTGACCAAATTGGAAAAAACTTACCTACACTGGTACGGAAAGACCCAAACGTCTGCTGGGCGTAAAATGGGACATGTGAGTGTTCTGGGTTCTGATGAAGAAATTAAAGAGAAAATTACAGCGATTAAAGAATCTGTAAAAGTGATTAGTTCGTTTTAATCACGTGAAATCTCCCCTAACCCCTCTTTACGAAAGAGGGGGACTGTGGTTTTTCTAGTATTCGATTATAGTTTCCTGAATATACAATGATTAAATTTTTGTTTATCATCGTTGTGAATTGGAAGAGGAAAGCAATATATATTCAGTGAATATTAGAAATCTCAGGTGAGCTGTTTCTCCCTTTGGAAAGGGGGATTAAGGGGGATTTGCAGATATTGAAAGATAAGAAGAGGTTTACATGTTATAAAAAATCTCCCCTAACCCCTCTTTACGAAAGAGAGGGGCTGTAGTCTTTCTAGTATTTGATTATAATTTTCTAAATATCCAACAAGTATAAATTTTAAAACAACCAAATAAAAATAATGACTGGCGTAAAAAACTATGCAAAAAAACAATAATCAATTAGTCCTTGTCGACGGCTCAAGTTACTTATTTAGAGCTTACCATGGTTTGCCCAAGCTCACCTCAAGAGCGGGAGAGCCAACAGGTGCGATAAAAGGGGTTATTAGTATGATTCAAAAGCTACACGATGAATATCAACCCAGCCATATTGCCATAGTTTTTGACGCACCGGGGAAAACCTTTCGTTCTGATATTTATCCTGATTATAAAGCTCATCGCCCTCCGATAGATGATGATTTACGCGTACAAATTAAGCCGTTAATTCAGCTAATTGAATCAATGGGTTATCCATTGATTCAGATTTCTGGTGTTGAAGCTGATGACGTTATTGGAACTTTGGCGAAGCGTGCAGTCGAAAGTAATATGGAAGTTTTGATTTCAACCAGTGATAAGGATTTAACGCAATTAATTGACGGCAACACAAAACTCATTGATACCATGAAAATGGTGATTACAGACCATAGCAATATTGCGGAGCGTTTTAAAGTTGAACAATTGCGAGCTGATCAGGTCGTAGATTTTTTAGGCTTGGTTGGCGATACGGCCGATAATATTCCTGGTGTGCCGAAAGTTGGTCCTAAAACGGCGGCTAAGTGGTTGGCAGAGTACGACAGTATTGAAGGTATTGTCAAAAATCAAATGGCAATCAAAGGTAAAGTTGGCGAACACTTGCGAGACAATATCGATAAACTTTATTTGTCCCAAGAGTTGGCTCAGATTAAACTCGATGTCGATTTACCTGAGATTGATATTGAAAAATTATCCATGAACTGTATTGATAATGAGACCTTTACGGCACTGTGTCAGCGATTTGACCTAACCAAATTGCATACGCAACTTTTAGGTAGTGAGGCGACTAACGCCGCCAGTGACACCAGAATGACGGTAGAAATTAGCACCGATTATCAATTGGTGAATACCGAAGCCCAATTCCAAGAATTGCTAAAAGTACTCAATGAATCACCGCGTTGGGGATTTGAGGTGCTTTCTAGTAGTCATTTGTTCACAGAAACGCAGTTAATTGGGCTTAGTTTTTGTACGACAGCAGGTAGGGCATTTTACTTACCATTGGCACATCAATTAGAATTGACAGAACAGCAATTATCTATTCACAAAACCTTAATTGGCTTAAAGTCTGTTTTTTCTAATTCGTCGGAAAAGTTTACTTTTAATGCCAAATTGGCGATGCACACGTTTAATCGTTATGGTATTTCTGTCAATGCCTTAACGGATGATGTTATGGTGGCGGCTTATGTTTACCAATCTACGGCAAAACAAGTCTTGGATAATATTGTAGAACGCTACTTGCAATATAAAATGACAGAGCCTGAAAGCCTATTAGGAAAAGGTGCAAAAGCGAAATTTCTGTCTGATATTTCCTTGGCAGAGGCAATGCCTTTTGCCTGTGAGCGAGTGGATTACTTGTGGCGTTTGGCGGATTATTTAGGCTTGCGAGTTCGCTCTATGCCAGGGCTTTGTCGCATTTACCAAGAAATTGAAATGCCGTTTATTGATGCCTTAACTCAGACTGAGGAAAACGGTATTTACCTAGATAAAGAAAAACTCGCCCAGCAAAGTATAGAGTTTTCCACACAAATTGAAGCCCTAGAAAAACGTGCTTATGAAATTGCAGGCGAGGCATTTAATCTCAATTCGACTAAGCAGTTGCAACAGGTTTTGTTTGAAAAAATGGCTTTGCCAATTATTAAAAAAACGCCCAAAGGGCAACCTTCTACCAATGAAGAAGTTTTACAAGAATTGGCAGTAGAACATGAGCTTCCGCGATTGATTTTAGAAAATCGAGGCTTAACCAAACTCAAGTCAACCTATATTGACAAGCTACCTAAAATGATTTTGCCTGCAACGGGTCGGATTCATACAACTTATCATCAAACGGTAACGAGTACGGGACGTTTGTCTTCGTCAGATCCGAATTTGCAAAATATCCCTGTGCGAACTGTTGAAGGTAGAAAAATTCGCCAAGCTTTTATCGCCCCCAAAGGCTATCAAATCATGGCATGCGATTATTCACAAATTGAACTGCGAATTATGGCACATTTATCCCAAGATAAAGGACTTATTGATGCGTTTAAGCACGGCAAAGACATTCACAGACAAACGGCTGCTGAAATTTTTGAGTTGGACAGTGACGCAGTGAATAGCGAACATCGTCGCAAAGCAAAAGCCATTAACTTTGGCTTGATTTATGGTATGTCGGCTTTTGGCTTGGCAAAACAAATCGACGTGTCACGAAGTGAAGCGGCAAGCTACATCGAAAGCTATTTTGCCAAATACCCTGGGGTTAAAAAATATATGGAAGAAATTGCCATTTTTGCCAAAGAATTGGGCTATGTAGAAACTTTATTCGGGCGACGTTTGCACATTCCCGATATCACATCGACTAATGCCATTCGTCGCAATGCCGCAGAACGCTTATCTATCAACGCACCAATGCAAGGAACTGCCGCCGATATTATTAAAATCGCTATGAATCAGGTACAGGCATTTATTGCGGATAAAGCTTCTGATATTCGCTTGATTATGCAAGTTCACGATGAATTGGTTTTTGAAGTCAAAGAAGACAAAGTTGATGAGCTAAAAACACAAATTACCGATATTATGGAAAATGCGGTGACACTATCTGTGCCACTAATTGTTGATAGTGGTATTGGTGAAAATTGGGACGAGGCTCACTAGAGGAAACTCTGTAAAAACCACATTTCGGCAAAATACTGCGTCATGCGCTCCTCGTGCCGCTCGCCTAACGCGTGTTATGTCAAGCGGTCACTTGCGGTGCTGTTCCTTGTCTTTTACTCGAACTGTGGATTTTACAGAGTTTCCTAGAGCGTATTTTAGAAATTTTGTAGGAAAATTATGGCTAATAATAAATACCCACATACCGCCTTCTATGGCATTGGTGTCATGCAAGCGACTAAAGAAGTCAATATAGGTACATTATGGCGTAGTGCCTATATTATGGGGGCGTCTTTTATTTTTACGGTTGATGAAAAATACCGCAAACAGAGTTCCGATACCGCGACAACACCGAGTCGAATTCCTCTCTATCACTATAAGGACTTGGCGGATTTAAAAGCTCATTTGCCCCATGGAACACCTTTAGTTGGGGTTGAGTTGGCAGATGAAGCCGTGTTTGTCAGTGAATATCAGCACCCTGCAAGAGCGGTTTATTTATTGGGTAGTGAAACTAACGGACTATCACAAAAGACTTTGGATGAATGCCATTCGCTGATTAAACTACCCGGACACTTTAGCTTAAATGTGGCAGTCGCTGGCTCTATCATTATGCACGATAGAATTAGTAAAATCCCGCATGTGCTGCCCAAGCAGATTACCAGTGATACTTATTTGTAGCCTTGGCTTAAGAAATGAATGTAGCCGCTCATACAACTTTTTGAATGTTTATAGAATGACGGTACTAATTAACACCAAATTGTAAAATAATTTGGCTTGTTTTTGTAGAGACGGATTGAATCCGTCTCGGGGAATCACATTCAATGTGACGCTACAAAACAAATTTTTCCATCATATTTTAAATTATAGTTGTAGGGTGCGTCGTGACGCACCGATAGATGAGCTTTTCGTTTTTCCTAATGTCTAATTGCCTAGTTTGTTTGGTTATTTGCCTTATTGCTTGTTAGTAATTGGGTTCAGTCGGTGCGTGATGACGCACTCTACGATTGTTTAATAACATATTAAAAATTATAGGGTTTAGTACCGTCATTCTGTGATATTAGTAAAGCCGTAGGCTAGGTATAACGTTAGCGAAACCCTGCGATAATCAATATTGTCTCCGTAAGCGATGAATATTTCGTTTTCTCAATGTCTAATCAGCCTAGCTTGTTTGGTTATTTGTCTTACTTTTGTAGAGACGGATTGAATCCGTCTCGGAATTACATTCGATACAAATCTGCCAAACAAATTATAAATGCAAATTGATAGAGACCTTGTCGCCAATATTAAAGCGTTCAATACTGAGGACTTTTATTGATTGTGATGGGAGTTGTACGGTATATTCTTGGAAATCCCCTTGAAAAGAAATACCTGTAATGGGGTGGCTGTTATTAGGGGTTTCTGCCTCTAAAGTGATTTGGTGGGGACGTAAATAAATCGTACTTTGATTGTCCTTTGAAAGATTATCGCTCCAAATACTGCCTGCCGTCAGTTGTTCGCTGGTAATAAAACCCAAATCGGTTTGCCAGCCTTTGGTACCGTCATTCTGGTTGGTACTTTCTTTGCCAATAATGCTCACGCCACTGCCCAAGAAATTAGCGACATCAGTACTGACTGGTCGGTCGTATAGGGCTTTGGGTGAATCAAATTGGACAATTTTTCCGCCGTCCATTACCGCGACTTTATCTGCCATGGCAAAGGCTTCCGCTTTATTGTGGGTAACAAAAATAGCCGTCATATTTTGTGATCTCAACAATTGCTTGATTTCTTTCATGAGATCATTGCGTATTTGCGTATCTAGGTTTGAAAATGGTTCATCAAATAATAGAACATTGGGTTCGCAAATCAGTGAGCGAGCAATAGCAACGCGTTGTTGCTGACCGCCAGATAGTTGGTGAGGATAGCGTGTTTGTAACTCTTCTAATTTAAATAGCGACAAAGTTTTTTTCAGTTTTTCGTCTGCCCCTATTTTTTGTTGTTTATCTCGCAGCCCAAATAAAATATTTTCCTTCACGGTAAGATGAGGGAATAGTGCGTAATCTTGGAAAATCATACCAATACCGCGTTTGGCAGGTGCAACGTTAATATCATCTGATGACAAAGTCTTTTCATCTAGACGAATCACACCATGTTTAATCGCAGTAAGTCCTGTAATTGCCTTTAACAAGGTGCTTTTCCCACAGCCACTAGGACCTAACAATGATAGAATTTCACCTTTTTGCAGAGCAAAAGAGCAATCAGATAAAACAATATTATTTTGATAGGCAACACAAAGGTTTTCTATCACTAAAAAAGGTGAGGGTTTATTCATGTTGGGATTTCTCCATGGCTTTAACTAATAATAAAACAGCAGGTAAACCAGCGATAACCATAATCAGTGCTGGTAGTGCAGCTCTATCAAATTCTTCGGTACTCATATACTGATAGACATAAGTTGACAGGGTCTCGACGTTAAAAGGTCGCAATAAAATAGCCGCAGAAAGCTCTTTTAAAGATTCTAAGAAGACTAATAAAAAGGCAGTTAATAAGCTATTTTTCAACAGTGGGATGAAAATGCGTTTCATAATACCCGTAAATCCATAGCCGTATAAAACCGCTGTTTTGTCCAGTGAGGTGGAAATCTGGCTCAGTCCTGATTCCACTGTGCCTAAGCTAATTGCAGAGAAGCGAACGACAAAGGCATACGCCATCGCCACCAGCGTTCCGCTCAATAATAACCCCGGACGCGAGAAGCCCAGCCATTCTGCTACGTCATTAATGCGGTGATCAATTTGTGTTGTCGTAATTAAAACGCCAATAGCCAATACTGTGCCAGGTACGGCGTAACCCAATCCGCTAATGCCTTTGCTGAATTGGTGAGTTCGGCTAGGGTATAGTCTAGCGGTTGATTGTAAAAGTAGGGCAATGATAACGGCAGTTCCGGCTACTGAGCTAGCGAGTCCTAGTGACTGTCTAAGAATTCGATAAAATATCGGCCAGTCAGTCTCTGAAAAGTAAATAATCGCATTTTGAATAATAACAAGGAAAGGTAATAAAAAGCCCAAAAAGAAAACGATAAAACACCAAAAACTAGCTAAAAAAGAACGTCCTTTACTGAGTTTAATGGTTGGGTTGATTTGTCGATTTGCTTTGCCGTAATTGAGCTTTGCACGACTTCGTTTCTCGATAATAATTAAAGTGACAATAAATAATAAGAGAATTAATGATAATTTCGCCGCACCTGATAAGTCAAAATGTGTCAACCAAGTGTTATAAATTGCTGTGGTAATGTGCCAAACAGAAAAGTAAGAAACCGTACCAAAGTCTGCTAAGGTTTCCATAGTGACCAGCGTACAAGCAACGACGATGGCAGGTCTCGCCAGAGGTAGAACAATTCGAAATAGGATACTAACTTCACTCGCTCCTAATAACTTGGCGGCTTGAATATGTGACTGACATTGCTGACTGAGGTTAATGCGTGTCAGCCAATAAACGTAAGGAGAGAAGACCAAAGATAACACATAAATTGCCCCACTCATCGTCCGCATGTCAAAAAACCAATAATCCGCCGCCGAAGTAAAGCCAAACCATTTGCGAATGGTTATCTGAATGACGCCAGCATAATCGAATAAATCGGTATAAACAAAAGCCACTAAATACGCCGGCATTGCCATTGGCAGCAATAATGCCCAACTAAAAAATGAGCGGCCAAAAAATTGATAGCGATTGACCAACCAAGCACTAGGCAATCCCCAAACTAATGCCATAAAACAAACGCCAGTGACTAAAATCAAACTATTTTTGATATAGGTCCATAGCACCGTATCAATGAGGTGACTGAAGGAGGGTGATGGTTTGCTAAAAGCAACAAAAGTAAGTGCAATGATGGGTAAAAACAATAACACCGCGATGCCTAAAGGCAGTGTTTTTTTTAGGGACAAAGAAAGGTTAACTCGCATTTTGATATTGTGTTCGGTTTGTATTGGTTATTAGCGGTATGACCAAGAGGCTTTCCATTATTGGCGATAAGCTAACAAAAATCAAATTAAAAGCCCCTCAAAATAATGAGGGGCTCTTAATTGTTGTACTACGATGTACTATAGTAAAACAACTTAACTTTTGCTACGGCGTTACGCCGTCTCGCCGTATTAGCTATACTGTCTTCGACGGCAAGCCTTGTATCAAAAATTAATTTATTTCACTATATAAATACTACAACAGACTACGTAAAAAATGTTGTAATCTTCATATAACTACAAAATTATAAATCGTAACCCACTTCATCAACTAACTTAGAAGCTTCTTTGTAGTATTTCGCGTAGTCAGTGACATTAATCTTGTCAGCAGTAAATGTTCCCCAAGAGTCGACAAGCTCAGAACGTCTAACACCTTTTTTAACTGGATATTCAAAGTTAACTTCAGCATACATTTTTTGTGCAGTCTCACCAGTTAAGAAATTAATCAATTTCATTGCATCAGCTTTGTGTGGTGCATATTTGGCTAGACCAGCACCAGAGATATTGATGTGTGTTCCTGTACTTTCTTGGTTAGGGAAGTTAATAAATACAGAATTTGCCCATTCTTTTTGCTGTGGCTTTTTCTCATTAGTAATCATTTTACCGAAGTAGTATGAGTTACCTAAAGATAGGTCACAGATGCCTTCTTTAATCGCTTTAACTTGTGCACGGTCACTACCTTGAGGTTTGCGAGCCAAGTTTGCTTTTAAGCCTTCTAACCAAGTTTTTGCTGCCGCTTTACCATGATTGGCAATAATAGAAGCAATTAGTGAAAGGTTATAAGGGTGTGAACCTGGGCGAGTACAAATTCTGCCTTTCCATTCAGGTTTTGCTAAATCTAAGTAGTCAAAACTCGCTGGTAAGCGACCGACACGTTTTTTAGACGAGTAAACTGCACGGGCACGTGTAGTTAGTGCAATCCAATCTTTACCACGCAAGTTTGCAGGGATATTTTCATCAATTGTTTTAGAAGATAATGGCTGTAATAAACCCATGTCTTCTAATTCTTTTAAGCGGCTAATATCAACCGTTAAAATGACATCAGCAGGGCTGTCTTTGCCTTCGTTTTTAAGACGCTCAGCCAATCCTTTTTTAAGGTAAACAGTTTTTACTTTAATACCAGTTTCTTTAGTGAATTCCTTGAACATTGGCGTAACTAAAGACTCTTTGCGGTACGAGTAGACGTTAACATCGGCATTGGCACTGCTTAAAAGCATAGCACCTGTAGCAACTGCTAGAAGCTTTTTCATCATAATATATCTCCTATAGATAAGTGAGTAAGTAATAAAGAGATGTCATGATAATGTAGTTGATAATTGTTGTCAATAATGATATCAATTTCAATTTGTTGCATGCATTGCCTGTACGGCTGTAATGGCAATTGTGTAGACGATATCGTCAACTAATGCTCCACGTGATAAATCATTAACTGGCATACGCATCCCTTGTAGCATTGGGCCAATTGAAATGGCATTTGCTGAACGTTGTACTGCTTTGTAAGTTGTATTACCTGTGTTGAGATCAGGGAAAATAAAGACATTGGCTTGTCCAGCAACAGGCGATTCGGGGGCTTTTTTAGCCGCAACTGAGGCAATTGCCGCTGCGTCGTATTGTAGTGGTCCATCAATCAGGATATCTGGTCGCTTAAGTCGAACAATATTCGTCGCCTCTCGGACTTTTTCGACATCTTCACCTGTGCCGGAAGCTCCCGTTGAATAACTAATCATGGCGACTTTAGGTGAAATGCCAAAAGCCGTTGCAGAATCAGCCGACTGAATAGCGATTTCAGCTAACTGTGATGCATTAGGATTTGGGTTGATGGCACAGTCACCATAAACTAATACTTGTTCAGGTAAACACATAAAGAAAACAGAGGAAACTAATTTTGACTTAGGTGCCGTTTTAATGATTTGTAGGGGTGGGCGAATTGTATTTGCCGTCGTATGAACCGCACCAGAGACTAAGCCGTCAACTTCTTGGTTTTCTAACATCATTGTTGCTAGCATGACATTATCTTGTAACTGTGTGCGTGCCAGTGTTTCATTCATACCTTTGTGTTTACGCAGTTCGATGAGTCTAGCAATATAGTTCTCGCGAATGTCTTCTGGATTTAAGATTTTTATTGAGGGGTGTAAACTAATCCCTTGTGAATTGGCAACTTCTTGAACTTTCTCAGGTTCAGCCAATAAAATGCAGTTAGCAATATTACGCTGCATACAAATGTTTGCAGCAACAACTGTTCGCGGCTCGTCACCCTCTGGCAATATGATTATTTTTTGCTGTTTCTGAGCTGTTTTGACAATTTGGTATTTAAATGCAGAAGGGGAAAGTCGAATAACCGTCTGTGTGTCAATATAGCTCTGACACCACTGGCTATCGATATTGTCAGCAAAATGCCCCATGGTATTAATGATGCGTTCGCGGTCACAAGCTGGAATATGGCGATTAAAGCCATCCATTTTTTTGGCAATCGACCAAGAGCCAATATTGACACGGAAAACAGGTAATTGTGAACGAATAATTTGTTTTTCACATAGTTTCATCACTTGAGGTGTTGGCTCGGTGTCGCCTGTCAAAACCAAACCTGCAATTTTTTGTCCGCCTACTGCTGCCAAAGTCGTCGCCATGATGACATCATCACGATCAGAAGGCGTAATGACCAAGTAGCCAGCACTCAAAAACTCTACAGCATTGGGAATTGTACGAGCAATCATAGAATAGTTGGAAATTCGGCGATTATTCGCGTCGCCCTGAAATAAGATATTTCCTTCTAAAAACTCGATAGCATCAATGGTTCTAGGATTTTTCAACGCCTCGTGACAAGGAATAGCGGCAAGCTCTCTAAATTTATCGGTGAATAATTTTGACGTCTTAATAATATCGTGGCTTAAGCCCTTTTTACTGTCAACGCGGTTAATCATTGCCCCTAAAACACGGTCGCTCTGCGTACCGCCATAGGCTGAGGCGGTGAATTCGAGTTTGTGCTCAAATTGACTTAAATCGGTTACGCCAATTGCATCGGTTGCTAAAACAATATCGGCACCAATGGCTTTGGCAATCATTTTGTTGAGTTCAACGGCATAAGGTTGCTGTTTGGTTTCTAATAAACCCCCGATGATAATGACCTGATTGTCCTTTTTCAGTTTTTCATAGGCGATGATAATTTCTTCTAACAGCACGTCATCTTTATTTTCTGAAAGTAGCTTGTCGGCATACATCGCATCTATTGAAGGCATCAGTGGTGCTTCGTGTAGCGTTTGAATAATATCTTTTGCGTGAGAGTCGATTTGGGCGACTGGCTTAAAGTAGGTGGTTTTTATACCATTTCGATGAAAAGCATAAAATAAACCAGTGATGCAAGACGTTAAACCAACGCCTTGGTGGGTAGGGATAATTTGTATAGCGTGACTCATATAAGGTATTTGATGTTAGTGGTTAGAAAAAATTAAGAAATCTCGGCTTAAAATAAGCTATAGTTACGCCAAAAATTTTCCGCTACAGCATTGCACCGTCTTGCCGTACTGCTTTGTACTGTCTGCGACGATGAGTCTTGTGCGAAATATTTTTGGTGCAACTATAAAATAGCAAAGAAAAAAACTATACTACTATTCGATTTTCTTATCAACTGAATATTTTAAGGGTACACCGCGTGTACCAACTGATGAGCTGTTCGTTTTATTTAATGTCTAATTAGCCTGGTTTGCTTGGTTATGTCACTTATTGCTAGTTAGTGGTTTGATTCAGGCGATGCATGTGATGCATCCTACGGAAGTTTGATGGTTTATTGTAAATTATAGCATTTTAGTACCGTCATTCTGTTACAGCGGAATAAATTAATCATTGGTAAAAGGCTTGCCGTCGAAGACAGTGAACATAGCACGGCGAGACGGCATAACGTCGTAACAAGTAACAATTGTTAAGTTATTGCTCTATAGTATAGATACGTAAAAAGCCCAACAAACAAATCAATAACAAGCTAAAGCCGATAATTCGCATAAAATGTGCTTTATCGGTTGTGATGATTTTTTGGTGAACTTTATCACCTAAGACGTGTCCTATCGCTGCAAAAGGCAATGTGTAGATTGCCCAATCTAGTTGTAGTGACGTGCCAGTCATCACAAAAGCGATAAGCTTGATACTGACCAAAATAAACCATAGGCAAAATAAAGTTGCTCTTAGATTAATAGCAGCCAAATGCTTGCTAAAAACCGCAATAATCAAAGGTGCACCAATCAGTGATGTGCCGCTGATATAACTGCCGCCAGCCAATAACAACCAATCAATGAATTTGTATTGATTTTTCCAGGGCTTTTGTGTGATGTAAGACAAAGCATAAATACTGGTGATAATATAAACGCTTAAATTTAACCAAACGCTGGGCAAACTCAATAAACCGATAACGCCAGCAATTTTAAATGGCAACATGAAAGGCAGCGCTGTGCCTAGATAAGCCCAATTAATATGTGCATAGTAGTGACGCAAATTAAATAGTACTGAGACGAGCAAATGAATGCCAATGATGGGAATAATTTCTACAGGACTATCGACAATAAACAAAAAGAGCGGCAAAGATAATGCCGCTCCGCCAAAACCCAACGCTGTGCGAACAAAACCACTCCAAATAAAAATAAGAAAGAAAAAAACTAGCTGTATAAGGCTAAGTGATTCCATGCAAGTGGTCTGTGTAAGCGGTCTGTTTTTTTAGGATTTCGTGTTTTTAGAAATTATTTTAAGTGTCTGTACTTTTCAATTTTGTAAATCGCTGACTTTGGTAGCTCATAGCGGTTACCATCTAAGTCTTCAACTTCATAAACGCTTTGAGCTTCGTCGAAGTCAGGTTCGTTTTGACTGTAGTAACGAACGCCACTGGTGGTTTCAATACGATAAACCGATTGATACTTGCTAAAGTAATTGCTGCAGCCTGTTAATAGCGATACTAATAATAGCGTAGAAAGAATTTTTTTCATTGTTGCACACTCGTCATTAAATTAAATTTTCCGTTCATTATAAGGAAAAAATGATGGCTTTTCCATGCCATCGTCTCTTTTTATTATTTTTATGGCTAATTGTAGAAACACAGCTTATGAAACCTTTACAGAATGACGGTACTTTTTTGATGTTTGCAACCCAAAAAGTCAAACGATGGTTAATCAAGCTGGTAGTATTGCTGCTTAACCCTTCGTTAATGTTGTCGTTTGCAGATTTGTTCAATAATTTCGTGCAGTGGCGTTTGTTCGTAGTCAATTTCTGGTGCGAAAAAAGCTGATAACTTGTCGCGTATGTTTTGTGCTAATTGATTGGCGTTTGCTTTGGCTTCAGATAATCCTAATAAACTCACGTAAGTGGATTTGCCGTTGTCGATATCCGAGCCGCTCGGTTTTCCAAGTGTTTCGCTTGACTGTGTGACATCGAGGATGTCATCTTGAATTTGGTAAAAAAGTCCTATCGACTGAGCAACCTCTGAAAGCAACTGGTAGCGTCGTTTCTCTTCGTCATTGACGAGCTGATGAGTCGCCAAGTAGGGGAGTAAGAGACTTGCTTCAATCAATTTTGCCGTCTTTCGCAAATGCAGCTGAGACAATGTGGTTAAATCAATGGGGAGCTTTTGAGCTTCACAGTTTAAATCCATGTCTTGCCCACCGACCATGCCGTTAATGCCTGCACAATCCGCCAATAACTGAATTTGCTTGAGCCTTTGTTCGGAGGCGGTTTCGCCTTGGTGACTTGCTAGCAATTCAAATGCCAATGTGTTCAGTGCATCACCTGCGAGAATTGCGGTGGCTACGTCAAATTGCTTATGACAAGCTGGTTTGCCACGACGCAAATCATCGTCGTCCATCGCAGGTAAATCGTCGTGAATTAATGAATAAGTATGAATACACTCAATCGCAAGTGCCAAAATATCAACGCGTTCGAGATTGATGGACAAACTCTCTGCCAATGCATAAACCAAAGCAGGACGCAAACGCTTCCCACCAGCAGAAAAGCTATATTCGATAGCTTCGTAAACCAGCCCGATATGTTGATTATTTTTAGGTAAATGTTGGGGGTAAAAGGCCGAAAAACGATTTTGGTAGCGTATGAGTGTATTCATGTTTTATTGCCGTATTATTTGTATATATTTTTACAGACTAAGGAACCCTAAATTTATGCAGAGTGGTATAGAGTCTATTAATTAGAGTATTGGATGCTTATTATAATTTATTCTATTGGATAATCTATAAGGTATTTATTTTTTCCTGCTACGAAATAAATTGCCAATGAGAATGCACACTGCTACTATCTAGACTACTCAATAGTAAATAATCACGAATTTTATCAATGAAATATTGCATCAGCACACTACTCATATTACTACCAGCCTTATCACAGAGTCAGCCCGTAGATAATAATCAACTACTACAACAGCTAGAGCAACATCAATCTATTACCAAGCAACAGCTAGTGCCTATTGCCAACGATTCTTCCGTTTCCGCCATTCCTTTGCAAGCTAAAGACAATAGGCAATCGAGTATTTGTTTTCCCATTGGATACCTTAAAATTAATCGTCTTGGTCACAGTGAACATAAATCGACCATTTCAGGTTTTTCTCGTTATATGGGTCAGGCATTAAGTTCTGAGGGACTGAGTTATCAAAAAATAGAGGACAATACTTTTAAATTGCTTACTAAAGAACGGAAAAAACCTTGTTTGGGCATTAACAAAATTAACAATATCAGCATTGAGCTACAAAATAAGCTTATCGCTAAAGGTTTTGTGACCAGTCGGGTACTAGTGCCACAGCAATCGTTAAAAACGGGGCGTTTAGTTTTTACTTTGGCGGAAGGTTTGCTCGATGAGGTTGTTATCAATTCAGATAGAGGGAGTTATTCTCATAAAGCCATGGTCTTTACGGCTTTTCCGAGTAAAAAAGGCGAAGTGCTGAATCTTCGAGCGTTGGAGCAGGGATTAGAGAATTTACGCCGTTTGCCAACAGTTACCACAGGGATGAATATTGTGCCCAGTCAACAACAAAACGCCAGTAATGTTGAGGTCAAATGGCAGCAGAGACGATATCCTTTGCGTTTGAATTTTTCTGTTGATGACAGCGGTGGTACATCGACGGGGAAATATTTGGGTACGGTATCCGCTGCTTGGGATAATCCGCTGCGTTTGAATGATATTTTATCGGCGAGCTATACGCATAATTTGTCATCGGGTAAAAAAGCAAGAGACGCCAAAGGCAATACTGACAAGGGCAAAACATATAGCTATTCACTGGGCTATAGTGTGCCAGTGGGATATTGGTTATTAGATATGGGCGTGAATCACTATTTTTATGATCAAGCTGTCGCAGGTGTTAATCGCAATTATCACTACACTGGAGAGAGCGACCAAACCCAAGTTGATTTATCAAGGGTTATCTATCGCGATAGCCAGCATAAAATCATCGTAGGGGCAGGTGCTTGGTATAAAGAAAATCACAGTTATATTGATGATGCAGAAATTGATGTTCAGCATCGCAAAACGGCGGGTTGGAAAGCCAAAATTTCAACACGTAGTTATTTTTCCAAAGGCACACTGACCACTTCGTTGAATTATAAACGAGGCACAAGAGCATTTGGTGCGATTGCAGCACCTGAAGAATTGTTTAATGAAGGTATGGCAAAAGCAAGGATTTGGACGGCAAATATCCATTGGCAAATGCCTTTTAAATTGGGCAATAAGCGTTTTAGCTGGCAGAGTCAATTACACGGTCAACTAAATAAAACGGATTTAACGCCACAAGAGATGTTTTCAATCGGTGGTCGCTACAATGTCAGAGGTTTTTCTGGTGAAAAAACGTTATCGGCAGAGAGAGGTTGGTACTTAAGGAATGACTTTGCTTGGCAATACCATGATAGTCACCAACTGTATCTGGGTTTGGATATTGGTCGAGTATCGGGCAAATCAGCGAAAAATTTACCTGGCTTAATGTTAAGCGGGGCTGTGTTAGGGGTAAAAGGACAATTTAAAAAAGCAGGCAACTGGTACTATGATATTTTTGTTGGCAAGCCAGTTAAGCAACCCGATAGCTTTAATGCCGACCCAGTGGTTAGTGGATTTTATTTGAATTATAGCCTGTAGAAATCTAACGCTCTTAATTAAAAAATACAAAGACAAGGATAATAGAAAATGAACAAACGTTGTTATAAAGTGATATTTAGCCGTAGCCTAAATTGTTTAGTGGTGGTGTCGGAATGGGCAAAGAGCTGTGGTAAGGGGGATAATCGGACAAGCACGTTTTTCTTAGCCCGTAAAAAAGTCGGTCATTTTATGCAGCGTTTGTTAGTGGGTGTGTTGTTAGGGTTAGGTTTGACTGTTTTTTCACTGGTTTATGCTGGTGGCATTTCAGAGGATGTTAATGCACCTCGCAATCAGCAACCGATGGTTGTGCAAACAGCTAGCGGTATAACGCAAGTTAATATCCAAACACCAACGGCTGCAGGTGTTTCAATGAACCAGTATAGCCAGTTTGATGTTGATAAAAAGGGAGCAGTACTTGCCAATAATCGTAAGTCCACTAAAGCTCGTATCGCTGGTTGGGTTGAGGCTAATCCTTATATGGCACGTGGTGAAGCAGATGTGATTGTCAACCAAGTGAATAGTAATAGTGCTAGCCAATTAAATGGCTATGTTGAAGTGGCTGGTAAACGTGCTGATGTCATCATAGCTAATCCTAGTGGTATTGCTGTTAATGGTGGCGGTTTTCTCAATGTCAATAAAACCATTCTCAGCACAGGGAAAACACAATTAAACAATGGTAGGGTTACTGGGCATCGTATCAAACAGGGACGCATCAAGATTTCTGGTCAAGGTTTGGATGTCCGCGATGGCAATTACACTGCCTTACTTTCTCGTAGTGCAACAATTAATGCAGGCATTTACAAAGGTGAGGGAAAACTGGACGTTATCACTGGTGTCAACACCGTTGATACCAAGGGGAAAGTGACGCCTAATCGTTCACAGAATGACGGTACCAAACCAATTGTTTCTATTGATACAGGTAAATTAGGTGGTATGTATGCAGGAAGCATTCGTTTAATTGGTACTGAAAAAGGTGTAGGAGTTAATAACGCAGGAAAAATACAAAGTAATCAACTGACTCTCAGTGCTGATGGCACGTTAAGTAATAGTGGTAAAATTGTCACAGAGACCAGCCAAATAAAGACCACCGGTATCAATAACAGTGGAACGATTAATACAAAGGAGTTACAGCTAGAGACAAGCACACTAAACAATAGCGGTAAAATTACTCAAACGAGTAAACAAACGTTAACGATTAAGGCAAAAGAGCTGAACAATAGCGGTAACTTAGGTGTTGGGCAAAAGAGTAATACGACAAAAGATAATACTGACACTAGCACAACAGAGGCTCAATCGGGGAAAATTTATACCGATGGAAAGATAAGTGTTTCAGAACGCCTCGACAACCGTGGTGAGATTAACGCAGGCGGTGATGTTGTACTGCAATTAACAAACGGCCTAGATAACAGTGGCATCATTCAAGTAGAAAAAGCCACTTTACAAACAGGTCGATTAACTAACAGTGGTAATTTATTGATTAACGAAGCCAACCTTAAAGGTACTGAGTTACTCAATAAAGAAAACGGCTTGATTGACCTTACACAAGCAACGCACTTTAATTTTAATCAAGAGATTGATAATAGGGGAAAGATTTACGTTACTGATGTAATTAACTGGGATACAGCAACCTTTAAGCATGCTGATACTGGTAGTATTTACACTAATAGTGTGCTGAATTTAAAAAGTAAGGAGGTGCGTAGCGCTGGTCAGTTAGTTGCTGATGATAATTTATCGATTCAAGCTCAACAGATTAGTAATACAGGCCATATACAAACCCAACAAAATCTCTCTGTTACCAGCGATAAACTGAAAAATATGGCATCGGGACAATTAACGGCCAGGCAGATTGACATCAATAGTGCAAGTATCAGTAATGCCGGCGATATTCGCCAAACGAGTGATGCTGATTTTACCATAACGACAGCAGTACTTGACAATACGGGAAACTTGGGTAGATTGCCACAACCAGCAAAAACATCAAGCAACACGCAAATCGTACCGACTAATCATCAAGTTAACACAAATGTCAATGGAAGTATTAACAGCCAAGGGTTAACAAACACGGGGAATATCGTTAGCAACGGAAAAACCACGCTAACGGTAAGTGAGGAGATGAAAAACAAAGGTAATATCGATGTAACCAACCTCAATTCAAATGCCAATCAATTGAATAATAGTGGAGAAATTTATGCGAATTTGAGTCGTTTGTCGGGCCTGCGTTTTAATAACACAGGCTCGTTATCATCGAAGACAATCAAGACCTTTGATTACACGGGGCACATTGATAACCGTGGAGAAATACTCACTACAAATAATCTCAATATTTATACGCCTTCGTTGGATAACCAAGGTCAATTGAGCAGTGTGGCTTCGATAATTTTTAATACGCCTAATTGGTTGAATAGTGGTGAAATATCGGCTAAATCAGAGGTCAGTTTATTCGCTCAATCCGCCGAAAATAGTGGTCAGCTATTATCCAGTGAGCAGTTGACGGTTCAGTCGGATAAATTATCAAACCGCAAAACAGGTCGTTTGCAAGCAGGGCGTTTGGCCGTTAGTACGGGACATTTAGAGAATAAAGGCAGTATGACGCAGACCGACAAGGCACAATTAACGATTACGGCGGATAAGCTCGACAATCAAAAAAGTGGCGTGTTGGGCAAATTTTTATCGAATAACTCGGCAACAGATCCTGCGAAAAATACAAAGACAGATAACAACAGTGCGGCAAGAGGTTATATTAAAGTCGATACTCAACTGACTAACGCAGGGCAATTGACAGGTAACGGTGAGGTGCGTTTAGTGACGGGTAGTCGGTTAGCTAACCGAGGGCAGATTAATTTAACAGTGCTTAGTCATCAATCGGGGAATATCGATAATAGTACAGGACAATTAACTGCTGATAGGATGTCGTTATCAGGGACTGTACTTTATAACAACAAAGGGGCATTAAGCGCCAAGACATTTACACAATTTGATTTTGTTGACAGTATTAATAACCAAGCTGGGCAGATTGTTGGACAAAGTGATTATCGTGTTAACACGAGGTACTTGAATAATACACAATCGGGCGTACTATCAGGTGCTAATTACTTAGATGTTTACGCTGATAATATTGATACGAATGGTGCTATTATCGCAGGTAAAGACCTAAGTATAGTGACTGGTACAACACAGAGTGGCCAGTTCAATAACCAAGGTTATATCGGTTCAGGTAGTACATTGAGTTTATCAACCGATAAACTTAACAATCAAACAGCCAATGCCACGATTACGGCTAACCAACTGCAAGTCAAAGCAACGCAGTTAGTGAATAGCGGTACGATTGTGCAAAGCAGTGGTAATCAACTAACGATTACAGCTGATAAGGTTAATAATACCAGCAACGCTCAACTAGGTGCTGCGTTGGTATCAGCCGATAATCCGTCAAACAAACATCAGAATGACGGTAGTCAAATCACAAAAACCACTGAAGCCGGTTTTATTACGGTTACCGATAGCTTAACGAACCGACATAAAATTATCGCTAATGGCGAAACACAACTACAGAGTCAAAACCATTTAAATAATGCCGGCCGCATTAAAGTTAACCATCTCATTCACGAAGGTGGTGAATTTAAAAACACGGGGAAATTATTCACTGAGCGTGCTAATCTTAAAGGACAACAACTAACGAACACAGGGCTGTTAAGTTCGGATGCCTTTAACGACATTGACTTTAATCGTTTGGATAACAGTGGGTTGTTGATTGGTGCCAAGGCTTATGCGATTAAAGCGAAACAGCTGCATAATCAAGGTAAGGATAGTCAAATTGCCTCGAATGAGACATTGACTATACAAGTTAATGAAGTAAGTAATGTTGGCAGCATTATCGCTGATAGCCAAACTTTAAACATTGGTAAAAAATTAGACAATACAGGTGCTATTCATGCACAACAGCAAGTCAACATCAAAGGCAAAAATGCTGATATAGATAACCGTGGCGTGATACAAAGCGGTAAAAATGATTTAACTATTACGACCAAATCCTTAACGAATAAAATTTCAGGCAAAGTCTTTGCGGGTAGTCAAGCGATTCTAAATATTGCAAATATTGTCGATAATCTTGGCGTGATTAATGCCGCCAAAAAACTCAGCGTTAATACGCAAACATTGGTCAATCGCAAAGTGGCAATACTACAAGGTAATGAAACGAACATAAAGGCAGATAAATTGATTACCAATGATGGTCATATCGGTTCAGCAACCATACAGCAGATTGCGACACATCAGCTCGTCAATAACCAAACGCTGGGGGCAACGGATAGTCAAACGATTGTGGCAAATCAGCTTAGTAACAAGGGTGATATTATTGCTAAGCAATTGGCTATCACCACAAAGACCACGAACAACAGTGGTAATATCCAACAAACCGATGGTTTTGATTTATCCATTCAAACAAAAAAATTAGAAAACCAAGCCACAGGGCAAATTGGTCACGCTAATCAGCTAAATTCAAATGGTCAATCAACGAATGGCAATGCGGTTCAACCAACAAAACAGGGACATCTTGTTGCGACAGAGCAGTTGACGAATAGCGGAACCATTGACACAGGTGGTCAAGTTGCCGTTAATGCGACTCAGACATTAACGAATGCAGGACTCTTAACGGCGTCAAGTTTAGACAGCTCAGGTGATGACTTTACCAATACAGGTGATTTACAAGTCAGTCATGCCAAGATAACGGCGAAACAAGTAACACAAAAAGGCAATCTAACCACGAAACAACTCACGGTTGACAGTGATAATCTAGATAATAGCGGAAGCATTCATTCTGATACAGCCGACTTATCGATTGCGAAACGCTTTGTTAATCAATTAAAGTTACTGATTAGCGGTGAACTAACGGTTAAAGCCAATACCCTGGAAAATCAAAATAATGCCTTAATTAAAAGCCAAGGTAGTTTGACTTATGAGGGGCAACAACTGACGAACCAAGGTCAAATTTTAACCGGTGGTGAGCAAAACCTTACAGCAAAACAGCTAACTAATGTGGGCTTAATTGCGGCTCAAAACAAACAAGCTGTCAAAGCCGCAACACTCAATAATCAAAAAGGTGGTGAGATAGACGGTGGGCAAATGGATTGGCAGCTGGATAACCTGAATAACAGTGGCTTGATTATGCATACGGGACAATCGCTACTGACGATTAATAGCAATTTGGTCAATAATGCCAACGTTATTGGTCAATCCCCTATTAAACTGGATAACCAAGCGGCAGCTTTAGGCAAAGTGGGTACCGGTGCGAGTACGGGAAAAGATACGGGGCAAGGCACAGAGCAAAGTGCCGGCAGTACGATTAAGGTAACAAATCAACTGGATAATAAGCAAACGGGCTATCTGGTGAGTAATCATGCGGTCAATTTATCGGCTGATAAAGCCCTCAATAATAGTGGACAGATTGCGGTTAACCAATTGCAGGTTAAAGGCGATCAACTCACTAACAGCCAGACAGTTAATGCCAAGACAATCGATATTGATAATACCGCTGTCGATAATACCGGTGGTTTAATGGTTGCCGATAAGGCGACGATTAAGAGTCAGGCACTCATTAATAAAAAAGGCACAATAGGGACTAAAGATAAATTGGCGTTAGTCATCAATGGCATTTTACACAATGATTTTGGTCAGTTATTAAGTAAGGCGAGTTTAACAATAGCAACTAATAGCCTAGGCAATCAACAAGGCAAAATTCAAGCCAATAAAACCAATCAAATTACGGCAACGACTCTCAATAATCGCGGTGGTAATATTTACGGTGAGCAGGTTGAGGTTGATTTTAGCACGTTAGATAATCGTGCTAGTGGTCGAGTGGCAGGTAAAAAAACAGCGACATTGAAAGGCACTCAAACGATTGAAAATAAGGCTGGTGAGTTAGTTGCTGGCGAATCACTAACGCTGAGTGGTGCAAACTTAGCTGTTAATAACACAAGCGGTAAAATCCGTGGTCAGGATATTTTGCTAACGGCAAAATCACTGTCAGGAGATGAGGGCATTTTGGCGAGCCGAGATTTAGGGCTACATCTTAAAGACAATTTAAACTTAGCAGCAGATAAAGTTGTCAATGGTCATTTGGCGTTAAGCAGCTCTGGCGACATTAATAATACCGTCATTCTGAGCGGTGGTAAAACGGTGTCGCTGACTGGAAAAAATGTTGCTAATAGCACAACAGGACAAATCATCAGCAATGCTAAAACCCACATTGTGGCAGAGCAATTAAATAATGAAGGCTTAATTAATAGTAATGGTTTAACACACCTTGACGTGGTAAATCGCTTAACTAATCAGTCAACGGGACGTATTTACGGCAATCATGTTGCTATTGAAGCGAGTACACTCACCAATGCTAACGATACAGATAAGTCTGGCATTATTGCCGCAAGGGAGCGTTTGGATATTGGTGTTAACGACATTCATAATGCTGACGATGCCGAATTACAGTCTCAAGGCAGTTTATACATTGGTGGTCAGCTGGATAATCAGCAAAAAGCCACAGGAATGGCAGACAGTTTAGTCAATGATGGTGGCTTAATCGAAGCCAAAAGCGATGGCGACATTGCGGTTAAGATGCTTAAGAATTTAAATAGTAGTCTTGTGATAAAATTCCTCCCAAGTAAGAAAAAATGGCTTGAATCATATGGTGAGATTGATAAATCTGAGACATTTATTGACGGTGTTGACGGGAAGTATACTCGTAGCGGAAGAAATATCTATTTTGATTTTTTTGATCCCAACAAAAAAGATTTACACTGGCGTCATTCAGAAGTAGGGAAAGTCTTATGGTGGGAATATTACCAATATGCCCAAGAGCAAAAAATTGAGAGTAGTCACCCTGGACAAATTATAATAGGTGGAAATTTAAATATTAGCGGTTCTCATTGGAGAAACAAAGATAGCAAGGTTGTTATTGGTGGTGATTTATTTGGAGATGAAAATAAATTAATAAATCAAGAAGAAACAAAAGGTATACGAAGAGAAGAAAATAAAGGTATTGCTGGTCGTTTTACCTATCGTAAGAGTCACTGGCATTCACGTCGCCGTACTATACATATACACGATTATGATAAAAATTTTTATGAAAAAAAAGAAATTAAGTATCATTTTAAGCAACCTACTACGGTAATCAAAACTAATACGCAGCCAGAATTTAAAGGCTCAACCCTAAAAACAAATAAAACGCTAGTGGCAAATAAAACAGTTATTGGTAAGGAGGGTATATCCTTTAAGACACTAATGACTTTAGTTATTGGTTTGCCTGATAGTAGCTTATTCATAGTTAATACTAAAAATACAGATGTTTTAGTTAAAACAGATCCTGCTTTTTTAGGGGGCAGTGAGCAGGCAACAATGGTTAGTCAGCAGAGCGGAGAGCAATACAATCGTGCTGTGGCAAAAAGCGAGGTAAAAAAACCAATTGCTGATACGCCAACACCTACACATTCAGGTGATGTGTTAGGTATTAACACGGCATTAAGAGAGCAGGCAACGCAGCGTTTAACTAATATTACACAATCGATTGATAGCACGGTGAAACCAAAGGGTGAAACACCACAAGCAGTGAGTTTTGTCGAAGCCAATCCTGACTTTACAGCACCATATGTGCCCGCAAAATTAGCTAATAACCCTGCTTTCAAACCCGATATGCATAAACGCATTGGCGATGGTTATTATGAACAGCGTTTGGTTCAGGAGCAAATTTCTCAGTTAACGGGCAGACGTTTTGCTAAGGGGTACGATAATGATTTAGAACAATACAAAGCATTGTTAAATAACGGTGCGTCTTTTGCCGAGCAATATGACTTGACACCCGGGGTCAGGCTGTCCTCTAAGCAAATGCAAAACCTTACTAGCGATTTGATATGGTTAGAAAACCAAGAGGTGGTTTTGCCGAATGGTACAAAGCAAACCGTTATGGTACCTAAAGTTTATCTTCGCAGCCGTAATATAGATACGAATACTGCTGGCAGCTTAATCAGTGCTAAGCATATCAATTTAAAAGCTGGCAAGTTGAATAACCAAGGCACAATAGTCGGTTATGAAAGTAATACTTTAAAAGGTAAAAATATTAATATTAGTGGTCATGTTATTGGCGGTTCTGTTGATATTGATGCGGCTAATCAAGTGAGTATTAACGGCGGCTCGGTGATTGCGGAAGATAAGTTAATTGTCAAAGGAAACTCAGTTGATATTGCCAGTACAACGTCTAACTACGGTGAGGGAAATCAGTTAAGTACTGGCAAAGTAATAGACAGTGTGGCGGGTTTGTATTTAACGGGGTCAGACAAAGCGAGTGCGGTCAATGCCATTGCCGTACAGTCGGAAAAAGATATCAATCTCAAAGGAACCAAGATTATCAATAACGCTAAAGATAAAGGCATCACTCAGTTGGTTTCTGAAACTGGCTCGGTGAATATTGATACGATTAAGACATCAAAAAAAGAAGGCTTTGGCAAACTCACGGATAAAAACCATCGTCGTTTAGCGATTGATAGAGAGGTTGGCAGCGAGATTAACAGTAATACCAATACTGTCATTCTGGCGGGTGATAAAGTCATGATTCGCCAAGGCGATGTCAATAGCACTAATGGTCATATTGACATTCGTGGTGAGAATGGTGTTGATATTACTGAAGGTCGTTATAAAGAACGCATTAAGGCGGCGACTTATGATAAGTCACGCGGTTTGTTCTCCAGCACAAAAACAAAAATACGTGTCAATAACCAAGATGATTTAGCGATTTCGTCCAACGTGACGGGTAAAACTATTGCTATTCAAAGTGGCAAAGACGCAGACATCAATATTAAGGGCAGCAATGTCATTAGTGATAACGGTACATTCTTAAAGGCTGGCAAAGACGTTAATATTGCGTCGGCTAAGAACTTCACAAATCACAATGATTTTGAGAAGAAAACCAAATCAGGCATATTCTCCAGTGGCGGATTTGGTTTTACTATCGGTAAGAAAAAGCAAAGCACGGATGCAAGAAATACGCAAACGATGCACACGGGTTCCATGGTGGGCAATCTCAAGAAAGGCAACACCAACATTGTTGCAGGTGAGCAATATACCCAAAGTGGAAGTACGGTAAATTCGTTGGGGGGTGATGTCAATATTGCCGCCAAGCAGATTGATGTACAGTCGGTGACCAATACAGCGAGTCAGGACACGGTGCATAAATTTAAGCAAAGCGGCTTGACGGTATCGCTATCGGTTCCTGTGATTGATGCGGTAACGGGATTGGCAAGCTCTGCTAAAACCATGGGCAAGAGCAAGAACAGTCGCGTCAACGCCATGGCGGCAGCGAATACGGCGCTGCAGGGTTATGAAGCAGGTCAAGCAATTCAGAATTTCGCTGACAATCCAAAGTCTGGCGTTAGCTTATCCATCAGCCTTGGTAGTCAGAAGAGCAAAAGCGAAAGTCATATCAAAAGCGGTGAGGTGCAGGCTTCACACATCCAAGCGGTTGGGGAAGCCAACTTAGTTGCCACTGGCGACAAGCAGTCAAGTATGACTATCAAAGGTTCAGATATCGCCGGTGCTAAAGGTACAAACCTTTACGCTGATAACGATATTCGCTTAATGGCTGGCAGTGCCACAAATAGCGAACGCAGTAGCAACAAAAGCAGTGGCGGCAGCATTGGTTTGAAAATCTCATCAACGGGAGAATTTGGCGTTTCTGTATCGGCTAATAAGGGCAAAGGCTACGGCAATGGCGATGGCACGACATATCGCAATAGCCACGTGGGCAGTGCTGCCAGTAAAACGACACTTAACACGGGCGAAAAA
>PDWI01001083.1_pt1 | contig 44161 bp, 41 predicted proteins | sample 1430891 | NCBI WGS metagenome assembly PDWI01 (sample SAMN01162508, study PRJNA174530) | Oral metagenome, whole genome shotgun sequencing project. | biome: Marine environment; feature: Marine mammal; material: Swab sample of the gingival sulcus; isolation source: swab sample of gingival sulcus... | reverse complement strand
AGCCTACCATATTTTTTTTGAATGTATTCCGATACGGTTATCCAGTTTTTCTCATTCCCGACATCAAGATGAAGATACATTGCTTCTTGGTTGATCCCGCTCGCAACCTTTTCTCCCAACGCATCATTGATATCTGAAACGATTACTATTGCACCTTCTTTGGCGAACAGTTCGGCTACTGCTTGACCAATCCCTCTGGCAGCCCCTGTCATTAATGCGATTTTATCTTTAAGTCTCAGCATGTTATTTCCCCTTATGTGTATAACGCAGCCATAAACGGCGCGAGCATGCGAGCGTCCGGCGACCGTAGGGAGTGAATTTGATGACCTTGTTAAATGATTTACTCGGGTGCATGACACACTGCTTCAACATTATTACCGTCAGGGTCTATTAGGAATGCCCCATAATAATGCTCATGATACATTGGACGAAGCCCAGGAGCGCCATTATCCGTGCCGCCATTCTGAATGCCTGCTTCGTGAAACCTATTTACTAATTCTCGTGAGTCTGCTGAAAATGCAGTATGTCTTGGTGTGTAAGCATCCTTGCTTTCAATAATCCAAAATACCGGCTTTCCTTCAGAACCAAACGCACACATACGTTGTGTTGGGAAATCCTGATTCCACTCTGCAACAAACTCCATTTGAATTGAGTAACCTAACGGTTTAAAGACAGATTCGTAGAATGTTTTTGTGGCTACATAGTCCGTAGCGTAGGTGCTTAGATGATCTATCATAATTTCTCCTTGTTGTTTAACGCAGAGTTCACCTGCGAATAAAATGAGTCCGGTGAAACGACTGGTGTACGCCCAGCATGGGCATGAACTAATGAGGTGAAAGTCCCCTTTTGGAAGACCACCGCCAGAATCCCGTGTTGGTAGTATGGCGTTAACAACGAGCAGATGGCAACTGCAAAACCGCGAGGTTTTGTGGGAAGGAAGCCCAATGCAAAACGGCGGACTGACGAACAGAAACATCATACAAGGCGTAGGCTGAAGGCGAGCTGGCACAAGACAGCGAAGCCATGTGGTTTAACGGACACCGTAAATGATGCAGCGGTGCAGTGACAGTTCATGCGCTTATCTGGGGAGCTCTGCTTAACGAGCGATTGTCGTGAACCCGTTATGGCGCGGGAATAGAATACGAAGACGGATCAGAATGTGCTACTGGAAACAGTGGGGCAGACTGCGTACCAAAATACGCAAGCTGATCAGTCTTGGCTTGCCGATCAAGAACGCTGTCGCTTATGGGCGCTCCAGCAAAGGCTGGTGGCGTAGTTCAAAGTCGCATGGGATTAATGCAGCATTGGGATTGAAGTACCTGAAACAACAAGGCTTGTTCTCGCTCAGAGACGGTTGGATTGTTTGTCATTATGGTTGATGAACCGCCCTTGTGCAGAGCCGCATACAGGGTGGTGTGGGAGCCTAGAGGTTAGAGATCTCCAGCTACCCGATTAGCTTTTAAGGGTTCTCTGTTTTACTTTCTTCATACAGCCTCATTTGTTCATCGATATAATCTTGGTCAATCTCATTACATCGCCCCAACTGAATGATAAGAAATTCTCTAATAAAACCATATACTCTAAGAACCATAAAACTTGATAGAGCAAAGAAAAACCAGACTAAAATACTACCTATAGTTCCATCAAGATATGCCCCGAACCATAGCCCACCTATGAAAATTGCATATAATATTAAGCCAGAAAATATATAACTAACCATTATTATTTTTCTCCATATATTTTAACAAAGCGTTTGCTTTTGTTGTCGCGACTACTGAATCCACAACCTTATGGTTTCTGTTATCCAAAAGACAGAAGCTGTGGGTGTATTTCCTGATAAGTAATCTATTTCCGAATATCCCGAGTAGTAGCACAAAAAAAGGAGGTGCAGAATCAATAAACTTTACATAATATTTCAGAAACCCGATGTTAGCAGTTATTTCAACAACATATAGGTGGACAAAGATTCCTCCAAATATTATTAGTAAAGTAAAAATTGCTTCCCACAATCTGCTAAAAAACAACCAAAATATGTGAAAGAAAAAGGCAACCCAAGAAAAACCATCCTTGACGACAACAGTGTTATTATCTGATTCTCTAACTAAAACGGTGTAGGTCTTGTTAAAGATGCTATATTTGTCAGTTTCTTCAAGATTTTGATTCGCTTTTTTCACTGAAGATATGGTTATAAATGCAGCAATTAATGTGGCCAGCGAGGTCATTATTCCCGCAAGTAGCGTATTGTCCATTTCCATTATAAACCCTTTATTTTTTCCACCTGTACCCTAACTTAAATAATTCAGTTGAGATTGTCTCTTTAATAAACTTATATGTCTTTCTGTTTTCCAAAGGAACTTTAAATTCAATTACTGCACTTGCCACACACATATCTACAAGGTTTTCAGGTTCTGGTTTTTCATCAAAGTAACTTTTTATCCTAGCTTGTTCTTGTTTTGGGGTTAGCCAAGGTTTTAAGCTAAATCTTCTATTGAACAGAGCAATAGCCAACTCTTTTTCTGTAGCTTCTTGATTTTCTTTTTTCCACATTTGATAAATTGGATAAACGCCTCTTGGAATACCTTTTAATAACCAGTTCATTAATGGGTCAAATTTTAATACGAACAATTGTAAACTCAATTCCTTATTGCTCCACTGTTGTCGATATTTGAAGCTAATACCTAAATTAAGCCGTGCCGCACAGCGATGTCGGCTTGAATGATTTGTGTACGCCCAGCATGGGCATGAACTAATGAGGTGAAAGTTCTCTGTAGGAAGGTCACAATCCCTTAGCGATTAATACCGCTATTAGACGATAACTACTAGCAAATGGCAAGGGCTTAACCGCGAGCTTGGGTCTGGAGGAAGCCGCTAGCAAAACTGCGAGCTGATGAACAAGAACATCCTATGAAGCGTAGGCTGAAGGCGAGTTGGCACAAGACAACTATCAACGCTGTGTCGATCTGGATCACTGGATTCGACGTAGAGTAAGAATAGCCTACTGGCGACAGTGGCGAAAGCCACAAACCAAAGTAAGAAATCTAATGAGACGAGGTGTGCACGTTCAGGCGGCTGTTGCCTGCGGCATTACCAGCAAAGGATCATAAAACTCCAGGGATCAATCAAGCACTGTCTAACGACTACTTGAAATCTGAGGGGCTTGATTCATTGCGTGATGGTTAGATTAAGGTGAAACGCCCTGTGCGGAGCCGCATGCAGGGTGTTGTGGGGGCTGAGGGTTAGAGACCCTCGACTACCCGATTAGAGGCAATGGCCTGATAGACACTCTTTGCTACTACTTCAGCTAGTGTAACGGGAACCGCATTACCAATTTGCCTCATGCACTCACTCCACGCTCCAGCAATATGATAATCATCAGGAAATGTTTGAATTCTTGCAGCCTCACGAACGGTGAAATACCTAATTGAATCATCGTTATAGCGAACCATGTTTTCCCCGCCAGGGACTCCATGATCTCCAGCTTTTAATGTTTTAGAAGGTTCATCAATGGGACTTCCAGTGTGACCAAGATATGATTTAGCACCATCTTTAAATTTGTGGTTGTTAAAATCATTCTTTCTTTTCGGTGAGGGCAAATCCTGTATCGCTTCCCTGACAGTAATCCAGGGTTTTTCTTCTGGTTGGAACAGGCCATACTTTTTTTGAAGACGCAAAGCGATTTTCTCTGGGTTTTGATTTAGCTTTGGCCTATCTGATTTAGCAACCTTGAGGCGTTTCCAGTAATCTCCAGTAACCCATTGATCCCATAGCAAGGCATCTTGAGAGTGAGTAGCCTTCGGGAAACTCCACTCGATATTTAAATCATTACGGAAACCAACAATGAAAACACGCTCTCTTTTTTGAGGAACTCCATAATCTGCTGCATTTAGGAGTCTAAACACAACATTGTATTTAAGACCTCTATAGTTGCCTTTTGTGTGAGCTTCTTCGAGTCGCGCTAAATGACACTCCCAGTCTTCGCCATCTACCTTAGAAATATTTGGGTAAGACAATTGCAATATTATGTATTCAAAATATGTGCTGAAGTTTTTTCTCAACAGTCCTTTAACATTTTCAAAAATAAAAGAATCAGGCCTTGACTCTCTTACAGCTCGAACAGCTTGAGGAAACATATCTCTATTATCGTTAAACGCCTTGTGCTTTCCACCCAAAGAAAACGGTTGACAAGGAGGGCCTCCCGCAACGAGGGAAAGACTGCCTTTATATCTTTTGAATGATATATTTCTTACATCTTCATGCTGAATATACCAGTTTTTTATTTGAGATTGCCCCTCATCGTGATTTTTTAATAAAGTTTTTACAGCATCTTTATTAAATTCAACGAGCGTTTCATGCCTAAAACCACTGTTTGCCACCCCCAAAGCCAACCCGCCAGCTCCAGAAAATAACTCGACTGAATTAAGTTGATTTATTGACATGATAAATACCTATTTTTTCTTCAACTTTATTTTCATCCGGTGGCGTACCTTTTAGTCGATCTGCCCAAACTCTACCGGGATGAAGTACGTCCCATTCAGACTTGGCTTGTTGATACCTACCCTTGCCTGGATCATGGTTACCAAAACCGTCAATATGAGAATTCCAAAGAGGATTATATTTTCGAGTCATGGCTGCTTCTACGGTACTTATCAGGTCAGCTTCCTGATCTTGCAACACGACAAATTTGCATGAAAAGTCTTCAACCTGAAGATTCTCCACAGCATTTATACTTCTCGCGTGCTCGTTTAACCTTCTGTATAAAGCGGAGTCATTTTCTTTGACGCTACCTCGACCTTGCCTCCATCCCGGTAATACTGCTTTACCCACATAAATTGGAATATCTGGAGCTTTGCTGTAGATATTTTTGTACTGAAGAAAATCACCTCTGTAATAAAGCGCATAAACTCCACCACCAGCAAATTTCACCTCTGGAGGAAGTTTCTCAAACGGCGTATTTATCATAAATTCAACTGCATCTTCAATAAGTTCTATAAAAGACTCTGAGCGATAAATATGTTCTTCTATTTTCATTTACATCCTTAGTTAAAAACTTGGCTTGGGTAGCCCCTAACGCAGAGTTCACCTACGAATAAAATGAGTCCGGTGAAACGACTTGTTATTTAATATTTACTGAGAATTACTTTTTACAAAAATAGCTTTCATTTTGTTTCCCAACAGACTTGATTCTTCAATTTCAAATCCATGCTTATGAAGCATTTCTCGTGTGCCATTAACTGTAAGAGATTGAGCAAAAGGTGATGGTTTTCCATACGTTTTAAGGTAGCGGTATATCATGAGTATTTTGTTTAGCGTTGTCATGCCTTCGCTGGTAAAACTGATAACAATTAATTGCCCATTTTCTTTTAAAACTCTTTTACATTCTGCGATAGCATTTTCTGGTTCGGGAATGATGTGTAAAAGATTTGCCATAAAGATGGTATCAAAGCTGTGATCAGAGTAAGGGAGCTTAAAGCAGTTAGCTTTTTCCACTTTAATATTTTCGTATGTTTTTAATCTATTTTTTGCGACAACCACCATTTCATCTGAGAAATCTGTAGCAATCAGGTTGGTTGCATTTTTTATTAGTATTTTTGAATATGTCCCATTCCCACAGCCTAGTTCCAACGTATTCTTTAAATTTTGTAGTTGTTCTATTTTTTGAAAAATTATTGACATATCGCTGCTGCCAACAACATAATTATTTCTCTCTTCAAAATCTTCTGCAAATTTTGACCAGTATTGTTCTTTTTCCATCAGGCATTCTCCTTTTTACATAACGCAAAGTTCACCGGCGACTGGAACTGAGTCCGGCGAAACAACTTGTTGTGCATTTTTTAGCTATAAATTCAAGTCTTTGCATCTTTATACATATCTCACCGTTTTCATTGGGTGGATTTGATTTAAGATACATTTCAATAACATAATCGATAAATTGATTTTGTCTTTCGGCAGGAACTCTCTCAATATACGGTAGCCAAGTTGTACGAAACCATCCTTTGAAAGCATCCTGACTTGTATAAACCATATCTTTTGGTATTAACGCGATGTGAAGTAACTCCAATCTACAGCCTTTTACCCACGGAGCATATTCTTCAGGTGAATAGAAACCATAAGGGAAAAGAAAGTCTTTGAAATATTTTTGCCATTCAGATTCTTGTAGTATCTGCTCAACAAGGGCTATCAACTGTTCAGCATTACCTTTGCCACCCATTTGTACAAAAACTTTACCTTCCGGTTTAAGTGCCTGATAAATACCAATGAGAACGGGTCTATGATCAAGAACCCAATGCAAAGTCGCATTGGAAAAGATAACGTCAAACTGTTCCTTGAAATTCAGATATTGTGCATCTTGTTGTTCAAATGACAAATTTGGATAGGATGTTGGTGGAAAATTTTGTTTGGCTAACTGAATCATTTCTTTTGAGCTGTCTACACCGATAACAGTGCCTTCTGTCAAAACCTGAGCTATCTCCGCTGTAACTTTTCCATCCCCACAGCCAATGTCCAAAAGTGCTTCCTTACCGTTCAGTTCAAGTTTAGCAATTAACTCTCTTGCCCAAGCCTGTTGCACACTGGAATTTTCTGCGTAATCGGATGCATTCCACTGGAAATTTTTTGTCTCTTTTGACATGCGCTATTGTTTCCTTCTTATTGCACAACAGTTTATTGAACAAACTCATGGTTCATTAGTCATGTTTAATCAATGGGCTATTTTACAACTCAAACCTAATTGATCGAAACGTGCATCCAAAGCCGCCGCCGCACCGCGTAAAGCAGGATTATCAGCATGAATAATATAAACAGGAACCTTGCTTAAATAGTGGCTGAAACGCCCTTTAGTTTCAAAGGCAGAACGAAAAGCAGAGTTCACAAAATACTCGCCTAACTTAGGAACAATGCCTCCACCAATATATACTCCTCCGCTTGCCCCGAGCGTAAGCGCCAGATCCCCTGAAACAATGCCAAACCACTCACAGAATAACTGCATGACTTCTTCACAAGCTGGGCAAGTATGCTCAATCGCCGCTTTAGAAATAGCCCCTGGCTCTAACTTTTCATCATGATTAGCGTCTAAGCAACAGATAACTTGATAAACTTCTTCTAATCCTGTGCCTGATAACAAGCGCTCAGCCGACATATGCCCATAACGCTCATAAAACGCGTTAAAAATAGCTAATTCACGTACATTACGAGCACCTAAAGTAACATGCCCACCCTCACCTGAAATGGGGTAGTAACCCGCCGCAGAACGAATCAGGCCAGATACACCTAAACCAGTGCCTGCACCTAGTAAGGCAATAGCACCTTCAGCATCAGCCTTTTCTCCACCCACTTGCTGTAATTCATTCTGACCCAATAAAGGAATCGACAAAGCCAGCGCGGTAAAATCATTGATGACACGCAATAACTTAAAGCCAAACTGCTGAGCAATCGCCTCAACACTAAATTGCCAGTTATGATTAGTCAGCTTGATTTTATCCCCAATAATGGGGGTAGCGACCGCAATCGCGGCTTGTTCAATCTGGTGAGTGGGTGCGTCAGACAAAAATAATTGAATCACATCCCCCAAGCTCGGATAAGCATCAATTTCATAATGACGTATATAAGTTGGACGTAACTGGCCTGGCTCCAACAAACCCAGACGAATATTGGTTCCTCCCAAATCCATCACCAGCGCATTAAAAACAGTCGGCATGGCAATCCTCCAAAAAACTACAGCTTGCTTGAACGCTTAAATATTGTTGCTTCACTGTACACTGGACAGTGCCTCAAACAATAAGGGAAATAATTCAGTCTGTGAAGAAACTTTTAATATGGTCGGCGAGCTACTTTACAGGTGATAATCGTAAACTATTCCCCTAAGCTTAAAAGGAGTTATTCATGCACTATGAACCCGCATCCTGCGATCAGATGCCTAATCATACATTGACCGTTGAACAAGCCCAGGCGCGCATACTCCAACAGGTACAGCCATTACAAGTTCAAGAACGTCTTACACTACGCCAAGCGCATGGCCGCATCTTGGCGATGCCGCAACATGCCAGACAAGCAGTTCCCCCTTATCGCAACGCCGCAATGGATGGTTATGCCTATTACCATGCTGATTTGCAAGGTGAACAAACCACGCTACGAATAGCAGGCAGTGCCTTGGCAGGCCATCCCTTTCAAGGGGCGCTCCATGCAGGCGAATGTGTTCGCATTATGACGGGCGCAATGCTGCCCGAGAGAACGGACACCGTTATTATGCAGGAAAATACCACCTGTGAGCAGGATTTACTTCACTTACTCAAGCTGCCCAAACAAGGGGCTAATGTGCGTCATCCCGGCAAGGACACGCAAGTCGGTGAGCTTTTACTGCCAGCAGGACGCAAACTCAATGCAGCCGATCTAGGCTTGCTGGCCTCCCAAGGTATCACAGAGCTCAATGTATTACGTCGCCCACGTGTAGCCATTTTCTCAACAGGTGATGAGCTCAAATCCTTAGGTGAGCCACTAGAAGCCGGACAAATTTATGATAGCAATCGCTATACTTTGTACGCGCTATTGGACAAGCTTTCCGTAGAACTTATTGATATGGGTATTATTCCCGATCAACCAGACGCTATAGAAAAGGCTTTTCAACAAGCGGCCAGCAGTGCTGATGTGCTTATTACGAGTGGCGGCGTTTCAGTGGGTGATGCTGACTATGTCACAGCAAGCTTGCAAAAACTGGGCAAAGTCCATTTTTGGAAAATGGCCATGAAACCAGGCAAACCGCTAGCTTATGGACAAGTAGGCAATAGTCTGTTTTTTGGTCTACCTGGTAATCCAGTTTCGGTCATGGCTACTTTTATGCTTTTTGTGCGTCCTGCTTTGCTTAAATTGTCCGGCCACCCTGTCACCTTACCCGTCGAATACCCGGCCATGACCCGCAGCAATTTACAAAAAAAACCCGGGCGCAAAGAATACCAACGCGGTATTTGCAGCCAAACGCCAGAAGGCTCATGGCAAGTAAAAAGCACAGGCATACAGGAATCTCATTTATTACACTCCATGAGCCAAGCCAATTGCTTTATTGTCTTAGCTCAGGAAACAGGCCATGTACCCGCAGCTAGCCCAGTCAAGATTATCTTATTTGATGACCTGCTTTAAGTTTACACATTTTTAAATTTACACATTACAACGGTCAAAACTTTTCTTTGAACGAAATTGTCCGGTAGCAGGATTATAACGATAGATCGCATAACAACGGTTGTAACCACCGTGACCGACTGACTGCAATATAGCTAGGTCGGTCAGACCGTCCCGATCAAAATCACGTACCTTGATATACTGACTAGACCAGCCTCGATATAAGGGTGGGTAAATGGTTTCCAAGGTTATGGGCGGCTGATTAGCGACTTGAACCATAATGCTGGTTTCTAGCAGGTAAACTTGTGCCCTAATGCCATTAATACCGTTCTTCACCATAAATTTTGTTTCAGCTTGTCGAGCGGCAGTATTGTTCCAATTGGCAAGGGGTTTTGCTGGCACAGGTGGCTTTTTTGGTGGCCGTGCCGGTCTAGCTAGACTTACGGGCGCATTCGAACCTGCCGGTAAAGAGGAAGCAGCATTAGGTGGTGTTGCCGTACACGCTGTTAAAATGCTGTAAAAAATGATCGCTATAACGGTTTTAGTTTTTAGCATATAATTGATTTCCACTAAAAATTATGATCAGTACTCAAATGGGGCGTAGATATTAATGACAAATAATAAACTGTTTGTTCTAAAAGCAAGTCTGCTCAGTCTGTTTACTATCTTAGTAGCATCTTGTGGTGGCTGTGAACACAATGACAATACCGATACACCCACTCTGCCGCTAGGTACAGGTAAACTGTTGCTCAGCAATCCAACACAACCCGATCAGCCTATTGCTCTGGTAAATATACAGTATGCCAGTGCCCCTAGTGATAGCGCATCGCAACAAGGCCAAAAAGACCAAGGCGGTGTCACTGTCACTAATAGCAAGGGCGAGTTTAAGTATGGCACAGCAGAAACGGTCAGCTTTACCTTATTCAATACGCCATTTACCGATATTCCTGCCAAAGCCAATATTACTCAAGATGATTTGGCGGCAGCTTATTGTCGCCAATCCGAAAAACCAGCCGCTTGTCCCTATGCAGTCACCAAAAACTTACAACGCCTGTTGCTCAGTGTAGATGATAACGAGGATTATACGAATGGTATAAGTATTATGGCGGCCTATCAGCAAAAAGAACCGCCTGCTAAACTGGACAGTTCAATTGAGCAATTTGAGCTGGCCTTGGGCAAAGCTTTGTTATTACAAGGACGTGAGCTGGCTGCTTTATACAAACCATCCCTAGGCATTAATCTTGAAGCGCCTCAGCCCGAAGCCGATGAAGTAGGCGGACAGCCAGTCCCCTTTGTTGATTTATTTCGGGTTTCTCGTCCGTTTGCAGAATATTCCTGTACTGATATTAGCTATGATGAGCAAGGCTGGCCGATGGTCATTCCTCCCTCTTGTGACACGCAGAAACACCCTGTGCTACGTGTCCCCAGTTGGGCGACAAGCATTATGCTGCGCTATATTCCTTACGGCTCTATTCCAGTTGGCAAATACACGGTGCTATACGAAGGCAGCGGCAACATACAATACAGTGGCATCGCTAGCAAGATTCCGACTGAAAGCTCGCCTGGACGCGATATGATTGAAATTACGCCTGATTTAATTCGTAAGCGTAACGCCTCCGGTTTGCGTGTACAAATCAAGTCTATTGATCATCAAAATCCAGTACGCAATTTACGCATTGTTATGCCGGGGGGCACTTGTGAAGGCAATCCTTTTATTCGAGTCGACAGCGCAGAACAATGCGCAGGCAAACCTTTCCTAAGCTTTGTTGATACATTGGCACAAAATCGTAATGCCATTGTATTTAATCCAGACTACTTGCGCTTTCTCAAAGACTTCAAAGTCATTCGCATGATGAACTTTATGGAAGCCAGCCCACGCAATCCCTGCTATGACCTTGAGGATGAAGCTTATACTACGTGTTTATTACAGCCATTTACGTGGGATATGCGCGCTAAAATGGATGATGCTTCATGGGGCGGCTCAGCTCGTACGCCTTTACTGGAGCGTTATGCTCGCGGTGTACCTTTGGAGGTGGCAGTCGCCTTAGCCAACCAATTAGGACGTGATCCTTGGTTTAATATTCCTCACAATGCTACCGAAGAGTACATTAAAAATTACGCTAACTATGTTTATGAGCACCTTGACCCTAAGCTCAAAGCGTATGTGGAGTATAGCAATGAGCCTTGGAACGGCATTTTTTGGGCAGCACTTTATATGCGTGAAAAGGGTAAAGATCTAGATAGCAACCCTTATCGCGCAGGCTATCAATATTATGCTGATCGTGCTGTCGAAATCTTTAATCAATGGTTTACCATTTTCGGCGGTGCTGAGCGCTTGGTCAGGGTATTAAACACTTACCACCCGGATGAATGGATGACACGCAATATGCTCGCTCATAATGGCAATGCGCAGTTTGTCGATGCCATTGCTAGTGCACCCTATTTTCATGGCTGTTGGAATCGTTCATCTCATGCTGTCTGTGCCGATGAAGAAAAAATCCCCTTGGTCATGAGTCAAGTCACCTCTTTGGATGATATTTTCAGTGTCATCGACAATGTGAATGATCCCTATGGCATTGAGCAGGTTAGCAAAATCAATACAGAAAAACAGGTTAAAGCCACGACTGAATACGGTGTGCAATTGATTACTTATGAAGGCGGCCAACATTTAACCGTAAACTGGAGTGACGGCGAGGTCTCTGCCAAGCGTAAAAGCCATTTGCTGGATTTATTCCAAGCGGCTAACCGTGATGCACGCATGGCAGCCCGTTACAGTCAATTATTGAATAATTGGAAGAATGCAGGTGGTACGCTGTTTACTTTGTACACTTTGCCACAGAGCTACCACAAATTTGGCGCTTTCGGTATCAAGGAGCAATTGAATCAAACACGTTTCGATGCGCCCAAATATGACATGAGCATGCAATTCCAAGAAGTGACCGGAAGTTGCTGGTGGAAAAAATGGAAAAATTGCGCTCAGTAATACCCTAAGCAATAGCAAGCTGGCCGTTAAAACACATCCAGCTTGCTACTTCAGCTTAAACTATCTGAACTATTAATCCTATTGTCCAAAGCCTGCAAAGCGGACAAGGAACAACCTACGCGAATCAATTCATCCGCACTTTTATAACAATACATTTCAATCGGCGGTTGCGGATTAGCAGTATTGCTCTGTAAAGCAGCCTCTATTTCTGGTTTCATCAAATCAAAACCAATAACACCAGGCCCCATAAAAGCAACCGTTAAACTATCCGTCAAGGCAAACAAGCTTTGTAGACCACCCCCGATAGCTCGTCCCGCTTCACGAAAAGCTTGACGTTCTGAACCCTGGCGAAGATGGGCATTTTCCAAGATGGCCAGCAAATGTTGACTCGGCATTTCCTCGGCTGGATCGGTATCCAATGGCAAATTCATGGCACGACGATAGATGGCATAGTCACCCGCATAGGCTTCTATGCAACCTAACTGCCCACATCGGCAACGTGCTCCACCGGGCTGATAGCACATATGGCCAAACTCACCCGCCGATGAACTGACTCCTACAAAGGTCTGCCCATGTAAAACCAATCCCATGCCTATACCTTGCGTCAGGCTGATAGTGGCAAAATTCTCACCAAATTGCTCAGGGTATAACCAATGTAATGCTTCGGCTGCCCGATTGCAGTCATTACACAGCATTACTGGTACAGAAAAGTGTTCTGATAGTATGCGTCCTAAAGGAACATGCCGATGTGGCATCATAGGGGAAGACAGCCATACTTGACCGTTTTCAATAACCGTTCCTTGTACCGCCACGCTGATATAGCGCAGGCTAGGTGATTGTTGTTGTGAGGTTTTAGTGCCTGTACTACCTGTAGTGGACAAGACCTCCTTGATCAGGCCAATCAAGGTATCCAAAAATTCCTCTAAAGACGCTTGGCGGGAGGGGAAAAAATGTTTCTCACGCCGCAATACCTGCCCAGCATAGTTTTCCAAGCTAATATAAATGCTGTTCATGGCTAAGGCAATCACTACAATATATCCCATATCTGGATTAGGATAGAGTGTAATGCGAGGCCGTCCGCGACGATGCTGAGTGGCACTATCTTCGGAACTCAGCAAAATAGCTTGCGCCAATAAATCTGAAGTAATACTGGATACTGTCGCAGGTGATAATCCAGTATAGTCTACTAATTCTGTGCGTGCTGCCCGTTGCAGACGACGCAATGAGCCCATCAGCAAACGCGTATTTTGTCGTCGCACATCATCCGTGCGAACTGCATTAGCCATCCGATACTATCCCCTGTTTCAGCGGACAGCCTCGGCCTAAACCTAGGCTGTCTATTTATTGAAGGATTAGTGCAATTTTACAGTTTCAAACTTGGCATCTTTGACTTCAATTTCACGGTATGAGCCCGGAACGTCACCCTTTTCATTAAATTCAATATTGGTAGCACCAACATAATCCACATCCCCCCCCTCAGCGATGATCTTCAGCCCTTTAGCCAACTCACCGGGCAGAACTTTCTCACCGGGCGCATTAGCAACCTCCATGATTTTGGATTGAATCGCAGCGCGATCTGCCGAACCAGCCGCTTGAATCGCCAAAGCAATCAAAGCAACCGCATCGTAAGACTCGCCCCGATAAGGACCGCCTGCACCATCAACATCATTCTCCTTGGCTAGGCTCATCCACTTTTCAGTACCGGCACTTTCACCCCCTGGCGTCGTACCAAATGTACCATCCAGAGCATCTCCTAAGGCGGCAAGCAATGATTCACCCACCATGCCATCAGCAAAGACAAATTGATCAAAAGCACCCGTATCTAAAGCAGTTTGGACAATGCCCTTACCGCCTTGATCCACATAACCAAAAACAACCAACGTATCCGCTCCCGCAGCAGAAAGTGAAGCGACTTCAGCAGAGTAATCCGCTTTACCGTCTTCGTGTGAAGTATTGATTACAATTTTACCGCCCAAGGCTTTATAAGCCTTGCTAAAAGCATCACTTAAACCTTTACCATAATCATTATTGGTATAGGTAATCGCAACCGTATCAATGCCGCGATCCTTTTTGGTAATTTCAGCTAATAACTCTCCTTGACGTGCATCAGAAGGCGCTGTACGGAAAAAGAAGTCTTTATCCTCCAGCATTGTTAATGCCGGTGAAGTAGCAGAAGGAGAAACAGTCAACACACCATTCGGCACACTGACATTATTCACCACAGCCGTAGTCGCACCCGAACAGCTTGCGCCATAAATCGCCGCCACCTTTTCTGAAGTCACCAAGCGCTCAGCCGCAGCAGTAGCCGCTGCCGCATCGACACAAGTAGAATCAGCGCGTACAGCTTCTAAGGTGGCTTTTCCACCCAATAAAGCTCCCGACGCATTGACTTCCTCCAATGCAATTTCAGCCGAAGCAGCCATCATGGGAGTCAGCGACTCAATCGGGCCGGTGAAGCCTTGTAGAAAACCAATTTTAATCGTTTCTTCAGCGCTTGCTGTCTGTGCTAAACCCGCGATTAAAGCAGCTAATAACAATTTTTTCATAAGCACATCTCCTCTTCTTTCAGTCATTTTCTTCCAGTCATTCATGATTTTATACCGTATCTTAATACAGTCTAGTCTGTGCTTCAGGAGCGCCGCACCTGTTCAGGCAGAATGCCGCGCGGACTGAAGCGCATCACCAATAACAATACGATGCCCATTACCAATACCCGCATGTACTGGGCACTGTCCAACAGATGGGTGCGCAGCGCATTAGCAGCATCCATGCCAGCCGTTAGTTTATCCATTAACCAGAAACCAGCCGGTTCGGCTTCTACCCAAACGAACCAAATCAAAAAGCCGCCTAATACTGCACCAAGGTTATTTCCCGAGCCGCCGACAATCACCATCACCCAAATTAGAAAAGTGAATCGCAAAGGGCTGTAAGAACCTGGCGTAAACTGCCCATCTAGCGTTACCAACATAGCACCTGCAATGCCTATTACCGCCGAACCCAGTACAAATATCTGTAAATGGCGTTGCTTAACTCCCTTGCCCATTGCCGATGCGGCTACTTCATTATCCCGAATGGCGCGAATCATGCGTCCCCAAGGCGAATTGAGTGCTAAAACACATAATATCAAAATCAAGATTAGCACCACGCTAAACAAACCTGCATAAGCCAATTTAACAAACAGACTCGCACTATCAATAATCAAAGGCTGTAATACCTCTGCGCGTGCCGCACCAGTGAGACCTTGTAACTGATCAGCATGCAAACGCGCTACCCCATGAATAAACCAGTCTGCCTGTTGCAAATCTATTTCATAAGGCACTGGACGCGGCAAACCCGTCACATTCTTAACACCCCGAGCTAACCAATCTTCATTGCGCAAAACAGAAATAATAATCTCGGAAATACCCAAGGTGGCAATCGCCAAATAATCCGCGCGTAAGCCTAGTGCAACTTTACCAATCAGCCAAGCAGCGCCTGCGGCAAATAAACCACCGACTATCCAAGAAAACAAAATAGGCAAACCTAAACCACCCAGAAAACCGCTACGCACCGGATTCACTGCCTCAATCGCTTGCACAGCAGGCTCATAGCTTAGTCGAATCAAGCCAAATCCCAACACCACAACGATGATCAATGCGAGGTGACGCAGATGTTTTCCCTTGATCTTATGATGTACCCAGCGCGCTATAGCAAACGTCAATAATAGAGACAAAAAAGCCAGCAACATGTTCAAGCCACCGACTGACCACGCCTCTTTCACTGGATCATGTGCAACCAATACAGCCGCCAAACCGCCGACTGCCGCAAAGCCCATCACCCCTACATTAAACAGTCCGGCATAGCCCCATTGTATATTCACACCCATCGCCATAATGGCAGAAATCAGGCACATATTCAGGATAGTAACCGCCACCGTCCACGATTGTCCTACACCTACGGCATACAATAAGGCGGCCATCACGCCAAACGCCAATACAGCTCGCACGGTATTATTTTGCAAAAGATTCATATCACTTTTCCCCGGAAAATGCCGGTAGGCCGCACCAGCAAGACAATGACCAGAATCATGAAAGAAACCGCAAACTTATATTCAGTAGACAAGAGTTGAATTAAACCCTCAGGCATTGACTCAGGTGGCAATAAATAGCTAAAGAATTTTTTGTAAGCATAGGTCAGCATAACCTCAGAAAAAGCAATAATAAAACCACCCGCAATAGCACCCATTGGCCGACCAATACCTCCCACAATCACTGCCGCAAAAACTGGCAACAGCAAGTGAAAATAAGACAATGGCTTAAAACCCTTATCCAAGCCATAAAGTACGCCAGCCACTGTGGCTAATGCAGCAGACAAGCACCAAGTAATCATCACAATACGATCAGGATCTATACCCGATAATAGCGCCAGATTTTCATTATCCGAATAGGCGCGCATCGCTTTGCCAGTGCGCGTTTTTTGTAAAAACCAAAACAGCGCGGCTACTAAAACAAAAGCCATTAAAATACTCAAACCTTGCGAGGTTTTCAGTGCAAGACCTTCTTCTAGGCCACTCCAAGCACGAAAATCGCGTACGGTAAAAATAAAACGCTCGCCATCGGTAAAATTCTGTTCACCTGGTCCGATAATCATACGTACCAGCCCATTCATAATGAACATCACTCCAACCGAAGCCATAACAAACACAATCGGACGGCTTTTTTGTTCGCGGTAATAACGATAAACCAGCTTGTCGGTAACGATCATTAGCAGTGCGGTCACTGCAATCGCAACTGGCAAGGTTAACAAAGCCGTTGGTAAAGACCCCAGCCCAATGCCTATACTTTGCAAACCCCAAGTCAATAAAATAGTAATCATTGTGCCAAAGGCCATCGTTTCGCCTTGGGCAAAATTGGAAAAGCGCAACACGGCATAAATAAGTGTAACCCCCAAAGCTCCCAACGCTAGCTGAGCGCCATAAGTCAAAGCGGGAACCACTACAAAATTACTGAACAGAACCAGCGCATTCAAAATAGCCTGAGTTTCTGGCATGCTCAACCTCCAAGGAAAGATTTGCGAACTTCGACATCCGCCAACAATGCCTGCCCGGTGTCGGTATAGCGATTCTCACCCATGACCAACACATAACCTTTATCCGCTATTTCCAGTGCCTGACGGGCATTTTGCTCCACCATAAGCACCGCAATACCCGTTTCGCGCACTTCCAGAATTCGACTAAACAATTCATCCATCACAATAGGCGATACGCCAGCGGTAGGCTCATCTAGCAGCAGCACACTAGGCTTAGTCATCATGGCACGCCCCACCGCAACCTGCTGGCGTTGACCACCTGATAACTCCCCCGCTAATTGATGACGCTTTTCTTTCAAAATGGGAAACAGCTCGTAGATTTGATCCAATGTATCGCTGAAATCGTCTTCGCGTAAGAAAGCCCCCATTTCAAGATTTTCTTCTACCGTCATACTGGTAAAAACATTCTCAGTTTGCGGCACAAAAGCCATGCCTTCGGCCACTCTCGCTTGCGGGCTAAGCTTACTAATATCACGTCCATTTAAATTGACCGAACCAGAACGCAAAGCTAACATGCCCAACATAGCTTTCATGGCTGTCGACTTACCTGCACCATTAGGTCCGACGATCACGGCAATTTCGCCTTGTTTCACTTCAATCGTACAGCCATTTAAAATATTCGGGCCATTACCATAGCCGCCGGTCAATGCTATACCTGACAAATAACTCATGCACCTTGCTCCGCTGCCATGTCGACGGAATAAGCGGGTCGATTCTTTAGACCGCGCCCCAGATAAGCTTCAATCACCTGTTCATTATTGCGAATCTCTTCCACCTTACCTTGCGTCAATACGCTACCTTCTGCCAGTACCATCACTGGATCACACAGTCGTGCAATAAAATCCATGTCATGTTCAATCATGCAAAAAGTGTAATGACGTTCTTCATTCAAGCGCAAAATGGCATCGCCAATTTCACCCAATAAGCTGCGGTTTACCCCGGCACCGACCTCATCCAGCAAGACCACTTTGGCATCCACCATCATGGTACGCCCCAACTCCAGCAATTTTTTTTGTCCGCCTGATAAATTTCCGGCTTGTTCCTTGGCAACACGTCCAATCTTTAGAAACTGAATGACCTCTTCGGCTTTTTCTCGAATTTGCTCTTCTTGGGCGCGCACCTGACCACGTTTAAACCACGTATTGATTAAACGTTCACCTAATTGATCAGGCGGAACCATCATTAAATTTTCCAACACGGTCATGCTAGAAAACTCATGGGCAATCTGGAAGGTGCGCAGTAAACCTTTAGAAAATAACTGGTGTGCATTCAATCCAGTAACCTCTTCACCATCAAGAAAGATATGACCCGCTGTGGGAGGATATAAACCCGCAATGATATTAAATAATGTAGATTTTCCAGCACCATTAGGGCCAACAAGGCCTGTGATTGAGCCTCTGGCAATATGTAAACTGGCATTATCCACGGCTTTCAAACCGCCAAAATGCTTGGAAACTGCTTTGACTTCAATCATTTGACACTCCTACTGTCGACAGGGCACACCTCCTAAGCTCAGATTAAGCTGTCGAGTCTAATTAAAAAACAGAATTGGTCGATGATCATTGTCTATTAAGGCTGAAAAGTCAAAGGTCTAGCACCTGCCCATTGTATATTTATAACCGCTAGTGATTCTTATGATTCTTATCGTCATTTGGGCGAGCTTCTTGCTATGCTAAAGAAAATGATCTCACTTCAGGGAGCATCCTATGAGCTATGACCATTATAAAGGCCGCGCCGACCGTATGAGCAGTACTCGCAATCGTTACCGTGTTCCACCGACGGGTAGTGAAGTTAATGACTTTGATCGTATTTTCTTGGGAAATGATGATCTTAAACAGCCTAGACAAGAAACCCACAAGTCTACTGATCTACCTCGCCCCAAAGCAGATTGATTATTGCTTGAGCTTTAAAGATATTTACTTGGCCTTACATACAATGGCTCTGGTGGCCTTGGTCAAAACAAACGATGGGTCAGGTGGACAGTAAAAATGCAGTACTTGACCACTCACAGGATGCGTAAAGCTGAGTTCACTGGCATGCAGTAATAAGCGTTTGGCTTGCGCGGCAAGCTTGGGAGGTGCGTACAAGGTATCACCAATAATGGGGTGTCCAATGCTGAGTAAATGCACACGCAATTGGTGGGAACGTCCGGTGATAGGCGCTAGTTGCAAACGGCTAGTATTGCTCAAGGCATCGTAATGCAGCACTTGGTAGCGAGTACAAGCGGGCTTACCTTCGACAAAATCCACCATCTGGCGGGGGCGATTCGGCCAATCCACTTTTAAAGGCAAATTGATTTCACCTGTTGACTGCGCCAGTTGATCAACCACCAAGGCGATATAGCCTTTGCCTACCTGACGCTGTTGGAACTGCATACTTAAGGCACGTTCCATAGCTTTACCCCGCGCAAACACCATCAAACCAGACGTACACATATCCAAACGGTGCACCGTCAAAGCATCAGGATAAATAGCTTGTAAACGTGTCACCAGACTATCTTGATGCGCCTCACCGCGTCCGGGTACAGAAAGCAGACCTGCCGGTTTATTAACGACCAGTATCGCTGCATCACTAAAGTAGCTATCCACTGGCTGCTGAGGAGGCCGATAAATCATATCCGCCTTATAACATAAAAAACCTTATGCTACGCTACTACCTTACCCAACCGGCAGATTATTTTTTATTTATGCAGCACACCCTTAGATACTGGCTATACCATGCACTAGATAAACAAAAAGGCAACTTACTAGCACTGCTGCTGAATCAGTTCCTCATGCTAATGATTAGCCTCAATGTAATGGCTGTGCTACTGGAATCCGACTTGCACCTTTATCAAACTTATGCAAAATGGTTTGACGGTTTTGAGTACTTTTCCATAGCGGTCTTTACGCTGGAATATCTGGTGCGCTTGTGGGTCTGTGTAGAATCAGAACAGCCTCATTACCAACACCCGATTAAAGGGCGCTTGCGCTATGCAGTGTCGCCAATGGCCTTAATCGATTTACTAGCCATTGTGCCATTCTATTTAGGCTTTTTCTTTCACGCACAAGACTTGCGTATCTTGCGTAGCCTGCGCCTATTAAGAATTATTAAACTCACACGTTACTCACACTCACTTAATTTTTTATTACAAGTATTACGTCAAGAAGCTGAAACGATGATTTCAGCTTTATTTGTGCTCAGTGTGCTGGTTTTGCTGGCAGCAACAGGGATTTACTTGGTGGAAGGCCATATTAATACCCAAGCTTTCGGCAGTATTCCCAGATCACTATGGTGGGCAACCGTATCACTCACTACGGTTGGCTACGGCGATGTCGTTCCACAGACAATACTTGGCAAATTATTTGGCGGTTTGATTCTGGTGTGTGGCATAGCCGTTGCGGCTTTACCGGCGGCTATACTGGCTTCTGGCTTTATTAAAGAACTCGATAAACGACGCGAGCAGTTCCGTACAGAAGTCATTAAAGCACTCAATGATGGCATGATCAGCCTTGATGAATTGCACCATTTAGAACATTTGCGCATTGAATTCGGTATCACGCATGCTGACTCCCGCCAGATTTTTCACAATGTTCACCAAATGCATCGCTTGCACACCTATTTGAACTGTCCGCATTGCGCCAAGCCGCTGACTATTGAACACCCGCCCGGTTATGTACATGTTAAAAAGGCTGGTCGATCTCAATCTAGGTAATAATACGTGGCTCAGCTTCCAGTGCTATACCAAAACGTGCTTGCACCGACTCCATAATAGCGCGTGCAAACTGCCACAAGTCCAAGCCACTCGCCTGACCATAATTCACCAATACCAGTGCATGTTTGTCATAAGTACCCGCGTCACCTTGGCGCTGCCCCTTCCAGCCACACTGCTCTACCAACCAAGCAGCGGATAATTTCACTTTTCCCGCCGCTTGTGGCCAAGCGGGTAAATGGGGATGGTATAGCTGTAAGTGAGCGTATTTCTCTGCACTGACTAAAGGGTTTTTGAAAAAACTGCCTGCATTACCCAAGACTGCCGGATCAGCTAATTTACTTTGTCGAATAGCCATAATCGCATCGCTAATAGTTTTGGGTGTTAATAGCTCAGGTGTTAATACTTTATCCCCCAAAGCCTCGCGCACTCCCGCATAATCCAACTGCCACTCCGCTTGTTTGGGTAAACGAAAAGTGACTGCTACAATTAACCATCGCCCTGGTTCTACCGACTTAAAATAACTATCACGATAAGCAAACTCACAAGCCTCGCGTGAAAAATGACGCAACTCCGCTGTGCGCCAATCAACCGCTTGCACTGCATGCACGGTATCTTGCAGTTCTACGCCATAAGCACCAATATTCTGCACCGGCGCAGCACCAACTGTCCCCGGAATCAAAGATAAATTTTCCAGACCAGCATAGCCCTGCTCGACTGTCCAACGCACAAAAGCATGCCAATTTTCACCTGCACCAGCGCGCACATAAACATAATGCTCATCTTCCCCCAATATCATGCGCTCTCGCAGCTTGACCTGTACGACCAAACCTGGAAAGTCATCAATAAATAGTAGATTACTCCCCCCCCCTAAAAATAATACAGGCAAATCAGGATGCTCACGCTGCCACAATAAAACAGTTTTCAAGCCACCTACAGTAGCTAAACGGCAGTAATAACGCGCTTTGGCTGCAACGCCAAAGGTGTTTAAGTGTTGCAGTGAAACGTTTTCGGTGATTTTCATGAATTTTAGGTATCAAATCAGACAAAAAATAAACAAACTCAGCGATAAATCTGCTTAATAGACCACTGAAGCATTGCTGACTCACGCTACAGATAGACCGGACATGAGGCGCTCAAGCCAAACCCCAAAGCTGCTTCATAGTACTGCAAAACTGCCATGAACCCATTACAATGCTGCCGCATGATCGACAGCCTGCTTGCCATTACACCACTCTTTATACTGATTAGCCTAGGCTATATTGCACGGCGTACTCTACTGGATGTGCATATGCTGCCAGCGTTCAATCAGTTTGTGTACTATTTTGCTGTACCGGCCTTACTATTTAATGCGGCACGCGGACAATCGCTGCAAAATTTATTTTACTTCCCGGGTTTACTGGCCTTTATCTTAGGCATTTTATTAACTTTGGCTGTTAGCCTATCGGTGAGTCGCTACTTATTTGGCTGTCAACAAGCAGAAGGCTTGATACTACGGGGACTGAATAGCGTATTTGCTAATTATGCTTATATGGGCATACCGCTCACTTTTGGTTTATTAGGCGAGGCCAGCCATGCTCCAAGCATCAGTATTATACTGGCAGCTAATGTCCTACTCATTGGTGGTGCACAATTATTGCTGGAAATGCAAAGCCATCGTGGTACAAGTGTAAGACAGGTTTGGCGCATTCTGGATCATTCACTCCTGCGCAGCTCTATTTTTCTGTCCACTGTAGTAGGCTTGGCAGTATCAGGCTGGCATATACCCATACCGCACGTTCTGGATAGCACCTTGAATATGCTAGCGCCTGCTGCCATTCCGGTTGCCCTTTTTTGCCTGGGCGCCAGCCTGGAATTTCGTACCACGAACACACGCCTTACAGAACTCGCTTGGTTAATCGGGGTAAAATTACTCTTACACCCCGCATTAACTTGCTTAGCTTTTAAGCTGCTGCATGTCCAAGACCCTGCTTGGTTAATGTCTAGCGTATTATTAACAGCCTTGCCAACAGGGGCACTCGTACACGTTGTTGCCATGCGTTATAACATTTTTGAAAAAGCCAGCTCACAAATGGTAGTCTTTTCGACCTTATTATCGCTGGTATCGGTTAGTATTTGGGGCAGCCTGCTAAGCTAGATCCAACTTGCTCCGTTTCTATTCAATATTAAACACCGGACGAATGCCCTTTTTGCATTTTCTCTTTTTGCACTTTGTCAGTCAGGCGTACCAGATCATTCATTACGCTATCCAAACCACCGTATACGTTTAAGGTGTCGATTTGTGAGGTAATTCCTTCCAATATCTCCAATTCTTTCAAACGCAGCAAAACGGGATTACCTTCCATGACTTTGGCGGTATTGTGTAAAGAACGGATCGCCTGGGTTTCCTCACGCCGCCTGATTAGATTTGCCTCTGCCATTTTCTCTGCTTCGACCACTTGAGCCAGAATAGCTTTCATCTCACCTGGCAAAACAATATCGCGTACGCCAACTGTTTTCAGCTCAATACCATACTCAAGCACTTTTTCTACCACAATGGCTTGGATATGTTGGTTTAGCAAGTTTTTATCCGCTAATAATTCATCCAGCGTTTGTGTTGATACCACTGAGCGCAATGCCAATTGCAATTCGCGGTACAAATAATCAAAATGATCCGCTAAAACTTGTTTAAGCATTGCAGCATCTTTAACCTGCCAAGTCGCAGATAAATTAATCCGCAAAGTCACCCGATCCTTGGTGAGTATCTCCTGACCATTGACTTCCATGTTTTGTAAACGCATATCCATCTGGGTTACTTTAATATTGCGATTAAAATTCCACCAAACATGACTACCAGAAGGTAAAACGCCTTGATCTTCACCGTCGACTTCCAGAAAACCAATATAGCCTTCACTGATTGTGCTCGTGACAATGGCTCGCAAAGCAGCGTCACGTAAGACCTGTTCCTTTGCACCTAATACCACTCTCGCCAAATCTTTCGACAATTTGAAGTCTGTAGAAATATCCAGCAACTTCACTTGAATGGATCGTGTCCCGACCCAATAAGCACCCCGTTGCCCCGGTGCTTTAATAGTTTGCAGCGCATTATCCTGATAGACCAAGCCAACTTCCTGCTCGCCGGTTTGCCAGAACTGCAAGGCTGAAGCAAAAGCATCAGGATGTAAATCAGCCAAAAGCAAAGTGTTCTCGTCAACAGCTTGCAATTGATTACTCTGTACGGTCAAAATCTTGACCGTATATTGCCACTGCCAATCAAAAAACTTGTAAACGCCTGCGTCCAGCAGACGCACAAATTGTGAATCTTTGAACAGCAGACCACGCTGATCATCAGCGATAATAATTTTTTTCCTGAATAACATTGCTGTTCTCCACCTAAAAAAATAATAAAGCAGCGCCTCCACAGAATCCTTCGGCTCAATGATTTACACATACCGGGAAGCCGTTGGATACACTGCGCAATGCTTGATAAAGCCAAGCTATCCAAGCTATTAACACGGTGAAATCCAAACGCTTCGCAGCATCTGAACCCATCACCAAGGCGCTGGTTCTGCTGGTGATTTATGCAGTTCTGAAGCGTCCAGTTTATTTGCTGTGTAACCACAACAAACGCACTGTTCCCTCCATCACCACCTAAAACACCGGGAGGCGACTACCAAACCCTTACGGGTGTTTTATGGTGTTTAAGTATGCTAACTGGAATCGAACCAGTAACAGGTTGATTTTTTATCAACTACTCTACCTAATGAGCTATAGCATAGCGTCGTTTTTGAGACGACCATTATTCAATGACAGAGATACAGATACACAGTAACTACAAACGAACATGTAAGAAAATATGTCGTGTCACTGCGTCAGGCAGGCATACTGAACCTGCTCCGCAAGTACCTAAGCCATTAAATTTTATTGTGAGGCAAGCAAACCCACCTACCTCATTTAGATTCAGCGTTCAGCATTTACTGATAACTGCGCAAAATCATGCACATTCATAAGCTGTAATTTATAGCATAATTTGAACGCATCATCATGCTGGTTAAAGCCTGCTTCCTGCGAAATATCTATGCTAGAATCCCCTCCATTGATTAAACCAACAGAATCTGAATGAAAGTCAAATCCAAGTTACGCGGGCTATTGGTCGGTGCGGTGATTTTTATCACACTGGCCTTATTGTATTTTATGCTGTCTGCTACTCGTGTCTTACTGGATACGTGGGATCGCATGCAGACCCTACCCAGTCCAGTATTTTACAGCATAGCAGCTCTGCTACTCGGTGTTGCCCTAAGTAGTGTTTATATTGTCGCCAAACTTGTTTGGGGCGGTCGTCAATCATCGCCACACGCCACTCGCCACGATGGTGAGCCCTTGACTGAAGCCAGTCTTGAAGAAGAAATCCGCCATATTGAACAAGCCGGTATGGACACGGCACAGTTTCGTGAAGAACTGGAAAAGCTGCGTGCCCGACGCGATAGCGGTCAGATTCACATTGCCTTTTTTGGTGATGTCAGTACTGGCAAATCTTCTATTATTAAGGCGCTATTGCCTGATGCTAATGTGGAGGTCAATCTACGCGGTGGCTCTACCCGCGAGATTAAAGAATACGTCTGGTATACCCCTGTGGGTGACCAATTATTGCTAGTCGATTTACCTGGTCGCAATGAAGCTGAGGGTACACTGGATGAAATGGCACGAGATGAAGCCATACGCGCCCAAATCGTGGTCTATGTGGTAGACTCCGACATCAATCGCACACAGATGCAAGATATTTGGGAGTTGTATAGTTTTGGCAAGCCGATGATTATTGCTTTTAACAAAAGTGATCTTTATAGCCCAGCAGAAAAAAAGCAACTCACTGAACGTATCCAAAGCCGCTTCAAACCTGAAGATGGCAGTAAGCAAAACAAGGCTCTGCTTCCTGCTGTTATCTTTATTCAAGCCGGTGGCACGGAAGAGGTTGTAAAAGTGAGTGCCGACGGTACAGAAATGCTAGTACAACGCCAGCGTCAAACTGAAGTCAGCGCTCTCACGCAACAATTACAAAAAGAAATTGATACACGCATGGAGCTGCTGGAGCACTTACGCGATGCCAGTGTCTTTAGTCTGGTACAGCGCAAAATGGATGATAGCCGTGATGAATTCCGACGCTTCAAGGCTGGTCAAATTGTGCGCTCCTCAACACGCAATGCCATGTTAGGGGCAATGGCGGCGATTAGCCCGGGCACAGACATAGTGATTCAAGGTGTCATTGGTGCAAGAATGGTCAAACAATTGTGCGACTTGTATGATGTTAAAGTGACGCAATTGGATATTGATAACTTTCTCGATTTTAGCCAAGGACAGGTGAAGAAAAGCATTCCGCTCATCCTGGCAGTGGCTGGTAATGGCCTGAAAGCTTTCCCCGGTATTGGTACGGTGGCAGGTGGCTTGGTACATGCCGTAGCTTATGGCTTGATTTTTGATGCACTGGGGCATTCAGTTGCCCTAACCCTAGAGCAGCGAGGCGCACTCAAAGCAGCCCCCACTGCTCTGACTTTCCGGGAGATGCTGAGTGGAAATCTGGAAGAACGTACAAAAGCACTGGCCCGAGTGGCTTTCGATCAATACAAGCAAAAGCAAAAAGAAGAGCGCTCTTCCCGAAGCTGAGGTATTCGATTCCAGCGAAGAAGCTAATACTTCTCCAAGCCAAGGCAGAGGGGGCAATACTCACCTGAAACTGGCGACAGCCAGTTTACGGCAGTTATTAGAGGATAAGCGCGTCCCTGAAGAAGTACGCGAAACTCTGCGTGAAGACTTTGCCCAAGTGCAAATGATGCTCGACAAGCTGGAGCACGGTCATATTCATATTGCTGTGTTTGGGCGGGTAAGCGTTGGCAAATCTTCATTATTAAATGCCTTATTGGGTAAAGATATTTTCAGTGTTAGCGTGCTTCACGGTGAAACTAGGATGACCGACCTAGAACATTGGGAAGAATACAGTGAGGGTAGCTTATATCTTATTGATACGCCGGGAATTAATGAGGTTGATGGTGAAGCACGCGAACGCATGGCGCATGAAGTGGCTGCACGCGCAGACTTATTGCTGTTCGTCATTGATGGCGATTTAACCCAAGTCGAGTTTCGTGCTTTAAAAACGGTGGCTAGCACGCATCGACCCAGCTTATTGGTCGTCAATAAGGCCGACCGTTATACCGAAAGCGAACAACGTCAATTACGCAGCGTTTTACGTGAACGTACTCAAGGCATTATCGCACCCGAAAATCTTATCTTTACCACAGCACAATCTAAGCGCCAAGCGGTGATTCATGTGGATGCTGATGGCAATGAGCATGAAAGTGTGCGTATTCGCCCTATTGATATTGCAGCTTTAAAAACACGCCTGTGGGATATTTTAGAATCAGAAGGCAAAACGCTAGCCGCACTGAATGCTTCGCTTTTCGCAGGTAATTTAAGCGAAGCCGTTGGCAAGCGCGTTTTGGAAGTCAAACGTGAATTGGGCACTAAAACGATTCGTATGTATTGCCTTGCCAAAGGCGTGGCGGTTGCTCTAAACCCCGTGCCAGTCGCTGATTTGATTGCAGCCGCTGCCATTGATGCCACCATGATTACGCACTTGTCGCGCTTGTATGGCTTGCCTATGTCACGCACTGAAGCTTGGGATTTGGTACGCAGTATTATTGCGCAAATGCTGTTGCTCATGGGAGCAACTTGGGCTATTTATCTGGTATCTTCTGCGCTAAAACTGGGTACAGCCGGAATATCGACTGTATTGACCGCTGCCACCCAAGGCGCTGTGGCTTGGTATAGCACTTTAGTCATCGGCACAGCCGCCGAAAAATGGTTATCCAATGGTAAATCTTGGGGAGAAAGCGGCCCTAAATTCGTTGTACAGCAAATACTGGATTCATTAGATCGTGATTCGGTCGTGGCTGAAGCGCGTGAGGAAATTATGGCTTATTTGCGCAAATACAGCAGAGCCCGCACTACTGACAAAACGGCTAGCCCATAACAACTAGCTCATAAGCCTAGAGCCTAGGCTGCACTGCCTGCGTGACAGCATTACAGATAAAGTCAATTCAGGAATAAGCGCGGATCAACCTATCTAGGTGTTCTTCCAGTAGCTTGACAGCATCTTCCATATCTTCGGGGTAAGAGGTAAAACGGTGGGTAAACCACATGCCCTGTATGCTGGATAATAACAGGCTGGCTACCTGACGGGCTTTGTATTGATCGCCTAGCAACTGTTTGAGTGCATGCGCTAAATTGCTATGAAAGCGATTATAGTACACACGCAATAAACGCCCAACACGTTCATCATGCGCCGCATGCGCCCAAAACTGTGGCCAGACATCGCGTGCTTCCGGGGAAATATGTAAAGAGGTGAAATTCATACGGATCATAGCCAGCAGACGCTCCCTAGAATCTGACTCCTGCCGAAATACGGCCAGTGCAGACTGATGCAGATCATGAATCAAATAGACATAAGCGGCATAAACTACATTATCTTTGGTGTCAAAATAATGATGGATAATACCTGTCGATAAATTGGCGCGCTGGCTAATCCCTTTGGTAGTCACTCCACTCAGACCGTTTACACCAATTTCCTCAATCGCTGATTCAACAATACGGCGCGGCGTACTTTCCTCAGTCAACTCCTCAAACGTGAAACGCTCTGAAAACTTGTGTTCACTCACACTATTAATCCGCTAATCGCCTAGAGACGCTCTAGTATAGTGGATTGACTGTTCAGTTAATAGTTGCTTGGTGGCGTGGTAAAGCTCGCTACCCCAGTATTGTCTGAATTGTCTGACTTTGCCAGACCCTGGGGTAGCTATTGATTGACAACTTATTCAAACATTTTTCATGGCTTTTTCAGGGTTTTAAGCACCCGATTCAAGCCAATCAACAGGCTGATACACATGGCTAATAACACTAAGGTAAAGGGTAAACCCGTAGAAACGGCCATAGCCTGCAAGGCTGTCAAAGCACCAGCGCCGCCGACTAAAAGCAAGGTAGCTGCGACTAAACCTTCAAAGATTGCCCAGAAAATCCGCTGTGCGACCGGCGCATCTGTTTTACCACCAACAGTAATGGTATCGATAACTAATGAGCCAGAATCTGAAGAGGTCACAAAGAACACTAAAACCAAAACAATACCAATAAAGGAGGTAATGCCGGTTAAAGGTAGCTCTTTAAACATTTGAAACATCTTCAATTCTAGGGGTGCTGACTTAACTGCTGCATCAGCATCAGCAATAACCTGTGCTATGGCTGTACCACCAAAAGTCCCCATCCAAATCATGGTCACAATGGTTGGAATCAGTACAACACAGACAATAAATTCCCGGATAGTACGCCCACGGGAAACCTGCGCAATAAACATGCCTACAAAAGGTGACCAAGAAATCCACCAAGCCCAATAAAACGCTGTCCACCCCTGTGAAAAGTTAGCATCTTCGCGCCCAAACGGCATAGACAGAGGAATAATGTCTTTCATATAAGCCACACTACCCGCTATAGTGGTAGAAATAATATCGCTGGTCGGGCCAACCAGAAAGATAAATACCAGTAGTAAAAAAGCTATCCCAATATTAATTTCAGACAACACTCTGACGCCACCATCCAAGCCACGCAATACAGATATCAAAGCCATTCCTGTAATAACACTGATCAATAAAACGCGCGCACCATCGCCTGTCGGCGTATCAAACAAGAAATTAAAACCTGCCAAGGCTTGTTCCGTGCCAAAGCCAAGCGAGGTGGCCAAGCCGAACAAAGTGGCAAACACCGCCAAAATATCAACCAAATGGCCAGGCCATCCCCAAACACGTTCGCCTAGCAGGGGATAAAAAGCAGAACGTAGCGTCAGCGGTAATTTGTAGTTAAAAGCAAAAAAGCCTAAAGCGAGTGCAACGACTGCATAAATAGACCAAGGGTGAATTGCCCAGTGATAAAGGGTGGCAGCCATGCCCAGATTACGTGCAGCATCCACGTCTCCCACAGCACCGCCTAGTGGTGTCCAATCTGTACGAACACCATTTTCTAGGGTTGTTCCGACCAAAGCGCTGTCAAAATGAGACATAGGCTCAGACACGCCAAAGAACATTAAGCCTATGCCCATGCCTGCGGCAAATAACATGGCAAACCAACTCAAGTAACTATAGTCGGGTTTGGCATCCTGTCCCCCCAAGCGAATTCCCCCCAATGGAGTGACAATCAGCAGCAAGCAAAAAATAACAAAGATATTGCCTGCCAATAAAAAGAACCAATCTAGATTAGTTGTCAAGGTCTTACGCAAGTCGGTAAACATGGTACTGGCTTGTTCTTGAAACATAAGCGTCAGCACCACAAAAGCGATGATGGATAAGGCAGAAATACCAAAGACAGGATTATGAAAATCAAGTCCTAGGATTTGAACATTATCTTGGCCGATTTTGTAATCCGAATTGTGCAAGTCGGTTTTTTGATCAGAATGAGATTCTGTCATATACCCTCCTAGTCGATGAGAAAAAAGTGGAACAATTTAGCAAACGAGAATACGCTAGACATTCATTGTTCGGAAGAAGCAGGATCAGGGTACGGTTGATTAAGGCATCCGTCAAGCCTGCGTCTTATGGGGCAAGTAGCTCTAACTAGTCCTATATCTGGACTAGCGTGATTCTTTGATTTGACCTAAGCAGCTTCAGCGAACTGGCTTAGGTTTTGAGTCTTTCATTTAATATTTCTTTTGTATCTTTAATATCTATATCTAATTTTTTATTATACTCAAACGATTAATTTTATTTGTGAAAAGAGAAACCGGCTTTCTACTGTAGTCCACCCGTCGCTTTATCATACGGGTTGAGGCTGTATTCTACAAGGGTAACCGCTGAACCTTCGATGCGAATGCCCCAACTGCATCAAATAAATAGATTATTTGATTAATAATATTTATCGGAATTTTATTGAGGGAAATATTGTCTTAATCCCTTTTCAGACAGGGCAATATTCAAACTGAGGGCTGCTAAACACTCTGCTATAGAGGTTAAGGTCTTAATCCCTTTTCAAACAGGGCAATATTCAAACTACACCATTTGTAAACGCGATAGTCATGTGCCTGCGTCTTAATCCCTTTTCAAACAGGGCAATATTCAAACTACTCACTGCTGCTTATGCTATAAAGCAACTGTTGTCTTAATCCCTTTTCAAACAGGGCAATATTCAAACCCTACCGTTCGTCAGAACCCCTTTAAATTCAACAACTTGAGTTGCATAAAATTTAACATCAAATGGGCATTTAAAAGTTAGCATTTCAGGCTCACCACAAATGACACGGACGGCGGCTAAGAACTGGCTATTTATACAACAAAAGCGTACATAAAGCTAGTCCTTCAAACACAGAAAAGTGGGGAAGTGTTTTAAACTTACTTTAAGATTGCCTACAGCAGTGCAATAGAGTTTAATGCCACCATGATAACATCTGCCCAAACACCTATTCTGGAAGTGCGCCAGTTACATAAGCGCTACCCCAAAGTCAAAGCTGTGAATGGCGTTGATTTTGCTGTAAAACCTGGTATTTGCTTTGGTTTACTCGGCCCTAATGGCGCAGGCAAAACCACCACCATAGAAATGATGGAAGGTATTAGCCAGCCTACTCAAGGCGAAATACGCTACAAAGGAGAACGGCAAGGACGACGCTTCCGTAATGAAGCAGGCATACAGTTCCAATCCACTGCCTTACAGCATTTCCTGACTGTACGGGAAAACCTGCAATTTTTTGGCAGATTATACCCTCAGACTTTACCACTGGACGAACTGGTAGATATTTGTTCCTTGCAAAACTTTCTGGATCGTGATGCCAGCAAACTGTCCGGCGGTCAAAAACAGCGTATGCTCTTAGCCATAGCGCTGGTGAATAACCCGGAAATTGTTTTCCTAGACGAACCAACCACTGGACTTGATCCACAGGCCAGATTGAATTTCTGGGAACTGATCAATCGCATCAAAGCACGTAAAACAACCGTTTTATTGACCACACATTATATGGAAGAAGCTTATAATTTGTGCGACGAAATTGCCATTATGGATCACGGTCGTATTATTGCCCAAGGCGCACCGGATGAATTATTAAGCAACCATTTCCAAGATGTGATTATTGAATTGCCACAACGCGACTTTCCACCCGCCGCACAGCGTATTCCGCACCGCACTTTGGACAAAGTCAATGCTACGGTTGAAATTGTCAGCCGAGACCCTAATACAACTTTGGTAGAACTGATGCAGGCTGGTGCGTCGCTTGCACGCCTACAAGTCAGACCACGTACACTGGAAGACCTGTTCCTTGAATTAACCGGCAAGGAGTTGCGCGTATGAACCTGCAACGGATTGGGGCTGCCTTTTATGCACGTAGCTTGGAGTTTTTACGGGATCGTTCGACTTTAGCTTGGAATCTCATACTGCCTGTCGCTTTGGTAGCGGGGTTGGCTTTTGTTTTTTCCGGTGAAGGTCAACCCTTATTTAAAGTTGCTGTCATTGGCGAGAACGTGAACGCTTTGAGTAAACCTGATAAGCGTTTACATCCCATCTTAGAGACAAAACACATAGACTTTTATGGACTTGATCCAAGCGATAAAACCGCCGCAATTGGCAAAGTAGGACGACACCAGATTGACATGCTATTAGATTTACGCCCTGAGCAAATGGCCTACTGGATTAATGAAGATTCACCCAGAGGCTATTTTTTAAAACGCTTAATCGCCAAGGATGAGTTCGGTCAAACTTTACAACAGCAACAGGTCGCGGGAAAAGCCGTTCGCTATGTCGATTGGGTCGTCCCAGGCATTTTAGGCATGAATATGATGTTTAGCTGTTTGTTTGGTGTCGGTTTTGTCATTGTGCGTTATCGTAAAAGTGCTTATCTAAAACGCCTCAATGCAACGCCCTTGCGAGCCAGTGAATTCCTGCTCGCCCAAGTATTATCACGCCTTATTTTAGTCGTCAGCGTCACAACACTAGTGTTTACTGGAACGCATTTATTTTTACACTTCACCATGGAAGGCCATTATTGGCATCTATTTTTAGTGCTGCTTTTGGGTACTTTTAATCTGATTAGCCTGAGCTTATTGGTGGCAGCACGGGTCACTAGCGAGGAATTAGCCAGCGGCCTGCTCAATCTACTGACTTGGCCGATGTTGCTGCTATCGGGTGTCTGGTTTTCACTGGAGGGTACAAATCCTTATGTACAAGCCTTTAGTCAACTTTCCCCGCTGACTCATATTTTAAGCGCGGCCAGAGCGATTATGCTTGATGGCGCTGATCTTGCCGATATTAGTACACAATTAACCACACTAGGCATTTCTTCGCTGTTTTTTCTATCGTTGGGTTCCTACTTATTCAAATGGACCGATGATCAATAAAGCGATCACCCTTAGGCTAAAGTGCGCGCCGCGCGCTGGCAGCATGGACACATCTTGAGCGAACTTGAGGAAACGTATTCATGGCAAGACAAGCCGATTTTATTGCAGCCTCTATTCTATCTGCTGACTTCGCCCAATTAGGTGCAGAAGTCGACAATGTACTGGCCTCTGGTGCAGATATTGTACACTTTGATGTAATGGACAATCACTATGTCCCCAATCTAAGCATCGGACCTTTAGTGTGTGAAGCGCTGCGCAAACATGGCGTAAGCGCTCCGATTGATGTCCACTTAATGATCAAGCCGGTTGATCGCATGATTCCTGACTTTGCTGCGGCAGGTGCGACTTATATTAGCTTTCACCCGGAAGCGTCCGAACATATTGACCGTACCTTGCAATTGATTCGCAGCGAAGCTTGCAAATCAGGTCTGGTTTTTAACCCCGCCACACCGCTGAGTATTTTGGAATATGTCATGGACAAAGTGGACATGATTCTATTAATGTCGGTCAATCCAGGTTTTGGCGGACAACGCTTTATTCCTGCTACTCTGAACAAATTGCGTCAAGCACGCAAAATGATTGATGAATCTGGTTTAGCTATTCGTCTGGAAGTCGACGGCGGTGTCAAAGTGGATAATATTCGTGAAATCAAGGAAGCCGGTGCAGATACTTTCGTAGCCGGTTCAGGTATTTTTGGCAAACCCGCTGCAAATGATCCGCACCGCTATGACGGTATTTTAAATCAATTGCGCGCTCAATTAGCTGAGGCTATGGTTTAATAATGTTTCAACCTAAAATGATTTTGTTTGATTTGGATGGAACACTGATTGATAGCGTTCCTGACCTAGCTTTTTGCATCAATAGCATGCTGAGTCAATTAGATATGGCCACTGTACCGGATGACTCGGTGCGCAATTGGGTCGGTAATGGCATACAACGTCTGGTAGAACGTGCGCTCAGCAATGACCTAGATGCTTATCCTGAAACTGATTTATTGGAGCGCGCCATGCCCATTTTTATGGAATTGTATGCCGCCAATACTTCACAACGCAGTTATCTTTATGAGGGTGTGTTAGATGCGCTGGATTATTTACAGAGTTGTCCAAATATTCAATTAGGTTGTGTGACCAATAAGGCAGAACAATTTACCCTACCCTTACTGCGTGACCAAGGCATTGCTGAGCGCTTTGAGATTATTATTAGCGGCGACAGCCTGCCGGAAAAAAAGCCACATCCCTTGCCTTTATTACACGCGGCTAAACGTTTGGGCGTCACTCCGACTGAATCACTAATGGTAGGTGACTCCAAATCTGATGTAAAAGCGGCACGCGCGGCTGGCTTCCAAGTCATCTGTACCACCTATGGCTATAATCATGGCGAAGACATACGCCACTATAAACCTGATGCCGTCGTCGATTCATTGGCAGAACTTAAAACATTAATTGCCTGAATTCCAGCAGACTACCCCTACCCCTCGCGGAATCGCTCCGCTAATACGCTGACTTGCACCAAGAGTCTACCTCTACCGTTGGTAAGTAAAGCTTCCGTGCTTATCCTTTTCTATTGGTGTTGCAGCAGTATCCATGTACTAAGTTATAGGCTGATGAACAGGGATAGAAACCGCAAACCCATGCAGGGAGTTTTTTACTTTAAGCAATCTAAAAAAAGGACTTACATTATGACTTTCAATATTACAGGCGTAGGCGGCTACAATACTTTGGCACCTGCCACATCCACAGCTCCTAATAACTCACCCAACAGCTATTACGAATCCTTCCCAGATATTAATTGTGAATCAAAAGAGCTGCCTTTTTCGTGGGATGATCTTGTACAACAACAATGCAGCTTTCCAAATATTGATCCTAGGCCAAAAGAGTTACCTTTTTTATGGAATAATCTTATCCAACAACAATGCAATAACATTACTAATGCTGGCGTAACCATTTAGATGCGCGATAAATCCTGTACAATCTTAACCATAAAATGGTGGAGCACGTGTAAGCGGTAAGCGCAGACTTATGACACTGATGTCTACCATCGGACACAGGAACAGGCTAAATCAACCTGAGTAAATTGGCCGCATGATTAAACAAAATTATTCAAGCTTGAGTGTATTAACATGGACACACTGTATGAAACCGATTTTTACACATGGGTTAACCGCCAAGCTCAACACCTGCGCGCTGGTGCTTATGATCGCATCGACGTTTACAACCTGATTGAAGAACTGGAAAGCATGGGGGTCAGAGAGAAAAAAGAATTGCGCAACCGTTTGCGCGTGCTGCTGATGCACCTACTCAAATGGACTTACCAGCCGGAACGACGCACCAGAAGCTGGGAGCTGACTATCGGTCACCAACGTGATGAAATTGCTGTTCACCTAGAAGATAACCCCGGGCTAAAACCCCTGATCCCAGAAACCCTTGCAACGGCTTACCGGCTTGCTCGGTCAGAGGCCGCACGTGAGACTGGCAAACCACAGAACCAGTTCCCGTCAGAGTCCCCATGGACGTTTGAACAAACAATTGATCCTGACTATTGGCCGGATTAAGAGCTTTTGGCTCTGTTTCCTTTCTTTCTTTAAATTTTACATAACATGAATTACGTAAACTACTTATATAAAACATCCCCCCTCCCTTAACTGTACCTTTCTCAGCCTTGCCATGTGGAAACTACATGCGCCCTAAGCTAAGCCCTAGCCCGCATACGTTGTGCCAACCAGTCAGGGCTCATTTCGGGTACGGAGGCTAATAATTTTTCTGTGTAGGCCTCATGCGGTGGAGTAAAAATAGTATCGCGTGAACCTTGTTCTACAATCTTGCCTTGGTACATCACCACAACCTCGTCAGAAATAGCTTTCACTGTAGCCAGATCGTGGGTAATAAATAAATAGGCTAAACCTAATTCACGTTGTAACCCATCCAATAAACGCAAAATATCTTCAGCTACCAATTGATCCAAGGCAGAAGTCACCTCGTCACATATAATGCACTGCGGTTCAGCGGCTAAAGCACGAGCGATGCAAATGCGCTGTTTCTGCCCTCCTGAAAGTTCACTGGGGTAACGGTTAATAAATTGATCAGGATTCAGTTCAATCAAACTCAACAGCTCTCGAATACGATTCTCTCGCTGCTCACCAGACAGACCCAAATAAAAACTCAGCGGACGACCAATAATATCACGAATACGCTGACGTGGATTAATCGCTGTATCCGCCATTTGATAAATCATTTGTATTTGGCGTAATTGGTCTTTACTACGATCACGATAATCTAGCGGTAGCTGCTCACCATTAAATTTCACTTCCCCTTGTTTAGGAGGCAATAAGCCAGTAATCACCCGTGCTGTAGTGCTTTTACCACTGCCAGACTCCCCTACTACAGATACGGTTTGCCCTTTATAAAGCTGAAAACTCACATCATGTAAAACATTTAATTGCTTCCCGTAAGCCGCCGTGATCTGCATAACATCAATGAGAGGTTGAGCATGTTCAGGGGGCGGCTTATGTTCCGATTTGCGGAAAGAACGTACCGCCCACAAAGATTGGGTGTACTCCTTTTCGGGATGAGCGAGCATTTGTCGAGTTTCGGCCTCCTCGACTAATTCGCCATAACGCAACACCATAATTCGATCAGCCATTTGAGCCACTACCGCCAAATCATGGGTAATGTAAATCGCAGCAGTATTAAAACGCTTCACAATGTCTTTCATTGTGATAAGCACTTCAACTTGCGTTGTCACATCCAAGGCCGTGGTTGGCTCATCGAAAATAATTAAATCTGGGCGACAAGACATGGCCATAGCGGTCATGGCACGTTGCAATTGCCCGCCGGATACTTGATGCGGATAACGAAAACCAATCTTCTGCGGATATGGTAATTGCAGTTTGGCGTATAAATCTTTAGCATCTGCGTAAGCTTCAGCTTTGCTACTTTTATTATGCTGTACAGGAATTTCAGCAAATTGATCAATTAAACGGTGTGCTGGATTAAATGCAGCCGCAGCACTTTGCGCTACATAGGCAATACGTACACCGCGCAGTTGGCGCTTTTGCTCCTCACTAGCATGAAGCATATCAATGCCATCAAACTCAATCGAACCACCCGAAAAACGGCAGCCAGGTTTCACGTAGCCCATAGCTGCAATTCCCAGTGTCGATTTACCTGCACCTGATTCTCCGATTAAGCCCAATACTTCACCACGATGCAAAGTGAGGTCAATCCCTTTGACAATAGGATGCCATTCACCGTCGCGCATCCCATCAATATACAACTGACGCATGGTTAATAAGATGTCACTCATATCATTGACCGTCCTTTAAGCCGCTGGTTTTGTGCAGAAACCAATCTACAATAAAGTTAATACCAATCGTAAGCAGTGCAATCGAGCCAGCAGGTAAGAGTGGTGTAATGTCACCGTAAGAAATCAGCATAGCATTATCACGTACCATGCTTCCCCAATCAGCAGTTGGCGGCTGAATCCCTAAACCCAAGAAGCTCAAAGCGGCAATAGTCAGAAATACAAAACAGAAACGTAAGCCAAATTCAGCCACCAAAGGCGGTGTCACATTGGGCAAAACTTCACGCAGTGCAATCCAGATTAAGCGTTCACCGCGTAAGCGTGCCGCTTCCACAAAATCCATAACCACAACATTCAAACTCACCGCCCGCGCCAAACGGAATACACGTGTCGAGTCCAGCAAAGCAATCACTATAATGAGCACTGGAATTGATGTACCAAAAATAGTAAGTAACAGTAAGGAAAAAATTAATGAAGGAATTGCCATTAGCACATCAACCAAACGGCTCATGATTTGATCAGTCCAGTCTCCTAAAATCGCTGCAACAATGCCCATACTGCCGCCAATTAAAAAAGCAAGACAGGTCGTAACAAAAGCAATACCAATGGTATTGCGCGCGCCATAGAGTAAGCGCGTAAACATATCACGGCCTAGATTATCTGTACCCAGCAGATAAGTGCTGCTCCACGGCTCAAAGACACCACCAACGATTTCAGACTCACCATAAGGCGTCAGCCAAGGAGCAAAAACTGCTACAAACACATAGATCAGCACAATCAGCAGACCGACCTTGGCACTGACAGGAGATTTCCAAATTTCACGTAACACGATAGCAATCTGACTGGGGCGCGGTGGTGGTGGTTTGGTATCCACGCTCGACAAAAGGGTATCAGCTAAGGGCTTATTTTCTGTCATCATCGGGAGTACAACAGCCTTGGGTTAGTCACAATGGATAAAATATCAGCCAATAAATTCAATAAGATATAAGTAGCTGCAAAAATAATGCTGCATGCTTGCACTACCGGAATATCGCGTTTTTGCACAGAATCCACCATAAGCTGCCCCAAACCCGGGTAAACAAATACCACCTCGACCACCACTACACCTACGATCAGATAAGCCAAATTCAGCACAATCACGTTGACGATTGGTGCCCAAGCGTTTGGCAAGGCATGGTGTAAAATAATGTGCGCGCGAGCTAATCCTTTAAATTTGGCCATTTCAATGTAAGGGCTAGCCATTAAATTAATAATCGCTGCCCGCGTCATCCGCATCATGTGCGCCATGACCACTAAGGTTAAGGTCAAGGCAGGTAAAACAATACGGTGCAAACGTTCTAATAAGGGTGTGTCAGGGCTAACACTGGCGAGACTGGGAAACCAACCTAAGATAACTGCAAAAAATAGAATGAGAATATAAGCAATAAAAAACTCAGGAAAAGAAATTGAAGTCAGTGTCAACACATTGATACTACGGTCAAACCAAGTATTGCGATATAGCGCCGCTAAAATACCTAGCATTAAGGATAAAGGTATTGCAATGATTGCGGCGACTACCGCTAAAAAGAAGGTATTGGCTAAACGTGTGGCAATCAGCTCACTAATTTCGCGCCCATTGGCTAAGGACACACCGAAATCACCTTGAGCAATATGACCCAACCATCCCAGATAACGGCTAAAAGCTGGTTGATCCAAACCTAGCTCAGTACGACAGGCTTTCAGGGTAGCCTGGGTAGCGGACTGGCCTTGTAGTTCTTGACACAAATCACCAGGCAGTAACTCAACGCCCAGAAAGATAATCAAAGACACCATGAACAAGACAAAAATGCCCAGTCCAAAGCGTTGCAAAATGAGTCGCAGGATAACAGACACCTAAGCAATTCTCCTATGAACTAAACCCCACTGTGGTACCTAGATAACTAGATACCCAGTGGAAAACTTTATGTCATTAAGCGTTTTGTCTTGCTTAGACTTTCCACCAACGAATAATAGCGCGCTGACCGTCCAGATCCCAATCATTGGCAATTTTTTCAGGCGTGCCCACTTTATTAGAAATAGCATTAATATAATTATTAAACACTGGAATAATCGTGCCACCATCATCGCGTACCAAAGCCTGCATTTCAGCATACATTTCGGCACGCTTGGCCTCATCCAACTCTGCTCTCGCTTCTAATAATAATTTGTTGAAGCGTTTATTATCCCAGACTGCATCATTCCACTCAGCGTCTTTGGCATAGGCTATAGAGAACATCCAATCTTCAGTGGGACGCCCCCCCCAATAACAGAAGCAGAAGGGTTTCTTGAGCCAGACATTAGACCAGTAGCCATCATTCGGCTCACGTACCACTTCCACATCGATACCGGCTTTGGCAGCATGTTCCTTGTAGATAATCGCTGCGTCTACAGCTCCCGCAAACGCCGCATCAGCCGTACTTAACTGTACCTTCAAGCCTTCTGCACCTGCTTTTTTCAAGTGGAACTTAGCTTTATCAGGGTCATAAGTACGTTGTTCAAGATGAGTATCTAAATAGCGATTACCACGCCCAATCGGGTGATCATTACCCACATAACCATGTCCATGCAGTACCGTTTTCAGCATCGCCTCACGGTCGACGGCGTATTTTAAAGCGAGGCGAACATCGACACTGCTATAGGGGTCAACATCACAACGCATGGGTATGGAATAATGCGCGTTGCCACTCGTCTCAATGATCCGAATATTTCGATTACGTTGCAGCAAGTGTAGCGTCTTAACATCCATACGATCTGCAACATCAATCTCACCCGTGATCAAAGCATTGACCCGCGCCGTTACATCCGCAATCGTTAACAACTCAGCCGTATCAAGGTATGAAGCGCCAGCATTCCAATGATTCGTAAAACGTTCAAACTCTGCTTTTACCCCTGGCTCAAAACTTTTTAAGGTGTAATAGCCGCAACCAATACCGGACTTGGCGTCAACTTGACCATCAGCATTAGCAGGCATAATTGCCAAGTGATAATCACTCATCAGATAAGGCCAGTCAGCATTGCCTTCACGCAAAGTCATCACCACCGTGTCATCACCATCAGCTTGCAAATCCACTAAAGGATCGACGATTATTTTTGCGGAAGATTTACTGTCTTCAGCACGATGATAGTTCAGGGATGCAAGCACGTCTGCTGCTTTCAAGGGCTGACCATTATGGAACTCAACACCTTTGCGCAACTTAAATGTCCAAATTTTAGCACTGTCGTCAGATTCCCAACTCTCAGCCAACTCTGGATAAAGCTTGCCATCAGCATCCACTGTTGTCAGGTAGTTATGAATCGTTTTACATAACACTTGCAAAAAATTATTTTCGGGAGTAGCCGGATCAAGCGTATCGGTCGTAGCACCATGAGCTGTGCCTATTTTTAGATGACCTCCTTTCTGGGGTTCGGCGGCAGAAGCTGGGTTCAGAAAAAGAGCGGGCATGGCAGCACTTAAACCTAATGCAGAGCTCAGCTTGATAAAATCACGGCGAGAAAGCTGCCCTGTTTTTAGAGCATGTTCTAAATCAGTTATCTTGGTCATAATTCATCCAAAGACAGGCTAGCACCTATCAAATTTATCGTTATTCAATAGAGGGAAAACGAATAAATCACTGTTAAGGCACACCGTCATCTCCCTCCTCCGCTTTTCACTTTAACAAGCTTCGCTACTTTACTCAACTGATCTAAAAACTGTTCAGCAGACAGCATTTCGTAATGCTTGCTAAACAATAACTGTCGTAGCCAGTCCAGTTAAGCATCAACCAAAATAACATTTATCTCCATTTGTTGCAGTATTTCGATAAACTTGCTATCGGCTTGCTTATCGGTAATTAACGTATCAATAGCGCTCAGCTCGCCGCTGGAAAAAGCACTGTTGTGATTAATTTTAGAGCTATCAGCAACAATGATTTTTTCCCCCAATGTGCGACTCAGCATGGTATTATTAATAGCAACCTCGGCAAGATTTTGCGTACTCAGTCCCATACTGTGACTCAGCCCACCAATCCCGATAATACAACGTGTTGCCGTCACTTTATTCAGGTTACTAATGGCAAATTCGCCGGTCAGCGCTTCCTTGGGAAAACTAATATCCCCGCCACATAAAACCAAATGAATACGCGGGTCTATCGACATAGATAAGGCCTTACCATTATTGGTTATCGCGGTTAAATAGGTATTTTCTATTTGCGACAGTACCAACAATGCTGTTGAGGATGAATTGATAAAAACAATATCATTATCGTTCATTCGTTTGGCTGCTGCCTTGGCAATCGCCAATTGACGCTGTATTTGATGGCTGGCATAAGGGGCGGTGACAAACCTAGCCCCGCCGTGATGGCGTTTCACACCGGCTTTTTCCAATTGGGCAATATCACGTCGAATGGTTAGGGTTGAAACCTTAAACACATCAGCCAACTCTTGGATGCTCATTTCACCTCTCACTTTTAGTAAAGTGAGCATATCGGTTCTGCGTTGATTGGCAATTTTCATTTTACGACCATTTAACTATTTAACTATTCTTTGAACTTTTGAACATTTTAAATCCAAAAAAAGAACTTATCCAATCAAAAAAATAACTATTTTGTATGTTTTCCTATAAGAAATTGATATTCTTCCGCATTTATTGCATAGTGTGGCTAAAATTTCGAACATTGATAAGATGCTGACAAAGCGGAGCAAAATAATGAGTAAAGTAAGTGAAATTAATCGTGAAAAGTGGATTTTAGACACCTTTCCCGAGTGGGGCACTTGGTTAAACGAAGAAATTGAAGCGGAAGTTGTCCCTGAAAACAGCTTTGCCATGTGGTGGTTAGGCAACTGTGGTATATGGGTAAAAACGCCCGGTGATGCCAACGTCTGTATGGATTTGTGGTGTTTTCGTGGCAAGAACACTAAAAAAGTCAAAGATATGGTGCGTGGTCACCAAATGGCCAATATGTCAGGGGTACGTAAATTACAACCCAACTTGCGTAACATTCCCGTCGTCATTGACCCGTTTGCCATTGAAAATCTGGATTTCTTGCTGGCTTCGCACTACCACAGCGACCATATGGATGTCTACGTAACAGCGGCGGTGATCAATAATCCAAAATTGGATCATGTCAAATTTATCGGCCCTGCCTACTGCGTTGATATTTGGCAAAAATGGGGCGTACCGGCCGAGCGCTGTATTACCGTTAAGCCGGGCGACACCGTTAAGATTAAAGACGTGGAAATCCTTGCCTTAGATGGTTTTGATCGAACCTGTCTGGTGACCCTGCCGGTAGAGGGGGCTGATGCCCAAGGCGGTGAACTAAAAGGACTGTGCCCCAGTGATGAAGAGATGGACAAAAAATGTGTTAACTTCATCTTCAAAACCCCGGGCGGTAATATTTATCACGGCGCGGATTCACACTATTCAGTGATGTTTGCCAAACACGGTAAAGAAAATGACATTGATGTGGTACTTAACAACTATGGCGAAAATCCTGTCGGTATTGCGGACAAAATGACCTCAGTTGATTTACTGCGTATGGCAGAAGCACTAAAAGCCAAAGTACTTATCCCCGTACATTACGATGTCTGGACCAACTTCCAAGCCAATACCGATGAGATTTTGACACTGTACAGAATGCGCAAAGATCGCTTGCAGTACAAATTCCACCCCTTTATTTGGGAAGTCGGCGGTAAATACGTCTATCCACGCGATAAAGACTTATACGAATACCATCACCCACGTGGCTTTGATGATTGTTTTGAACAAGAACCCAACGTTCCTTATAAATCAATTTTATAAAAATAAAAATAAATGAAAAATGGTCACGCCATATGCTCAACCATTGCTGTATTTAAACAAAACTAACAAATCCCTTCCCCAACAGGGAGGGAATAGAGTATTAAACCACTAAACAGAAAAAAATGATGAACAGACCATTATTACAAGTTGCCCTAGACCAAACGAAATTGGAAGACGCATTAAACGTTGTTAAAAATGTTAAAGACCATGTCGATATTATTGAGGCGGGCACCATTTTATGCCTTAGCGAGGGCAGTCGCTCAATCGGTGAAATCCGTAAATTGGTTCCCGACCACATTATCGCTGCCGATTATAAAACCGCCGATGCCGGCTCCACCTTGGCGGCACTTGCTTTTGATTGGGGAGCGGATTGGTTTACCGTGATTTGCGGTGCACCGATGGCGACCATTGAAGTTGCTCAAGAAGTCGCTGTGGAGAAAGGCAAAGAAGTACAAATCGAATTATTCGGTAACTGGACTTACGATGAGGCCAAAGAATGGGTCAAGATGGGGGTTAAACAAGCCATTTACCACCGTGGACGTGACGCCCAAGCCAGCGGACAAACCTGGGGCGAAAAAGATTTATCAGCCTTAAAACAATTAAGCGACATCGGTTTAGAATTATCTATTACCGGTGGGTTGGTTCCTGAAGAATTGGCTGTTTTCAAAGACGTTAATGCCAAGGCCTTTATCGCCGGACGTGCGCTGGCTAATATGGAAACCGGCGTTGCCACAGCTCAAAAATTCCAAAATGCTATCACTGAATTTTGGGGCGAATAATGGTAAATAAGATGCGTCAGCATAAAATCGGTATTTATGAAAAAGCTTTGCCCG
>PDWI01001082.1_pt1 | contig 44178 bp, 56 predicted proteins | sample 1430891 | NCBI WGS metagenome assembly PDWI01 (sample SAMN01162508, study PRJNA174530) | Oral metagenome, whole genome shotgun sequencing project. | biome: Marine environment; feature: Marine mammal; material: Swab sample of the gingival sulcus; isolation source: swab sample of gingival sulcus... | reverse complement strand
ATTTTGAATAACTTCTGTAAGTTTTAGTAAATTTTTACTGTTTTCTTCATAAAGTTTTAACTGTCTTTGATTTTCTCTTTCTATTCTAGCTTTTTGTCTTTTTCCTTTTGCTCCACCAGTCAACGAGCCTATAGTAGACACTAAACCTATTCCAGCAGTTACAACTCCTGCTGCAGCACCTAATCCTGCCAAACTCCCTAACCCAGCTAAACCTACTACTTTTTGGAAAGCTCCAAAGGAATTAACTAAGCCCCCAACTCCTCCTAATACAGAACCTATTCCACCTATAGTTCTTGACCCTATCATAGAACCTATTTGTGAAATTGAATTGCCTAGAGAAGTTAAGTTGTCTGCAACTGAATTCAATTTTTTCAAATGGTTTATAAATTTTTCTTCTTCTGTGAGTTTTTTAGCATGCACTTCTCTTTGTTCTTTTATGTGTTTTATTTCTTCTTTGATATCTTTTTCTTGTGCTCCAGATAACTCCAATTGATTTTCTTCGTACTTTTGTATAATGCTATCAAGCAATTCATAACTTTTTTGATTATATGTATATTTTGACATTTTGCCCTTTTTAAAATCCACATCAAGATTTTTTAAGTCTTTTTTTATTCCATCAAGGGCTTCATTTATTTTTATCTTTTTTATACTGAACTCTGTTTTTTCTAAATCGCTTTTAAGCCCAGCTAATAAATCACTTCTACCCTCTTTTATAGCTTTCTTTATATACGATTTAATTATCATTATACGAGCTTTTAATCTATTTTCTTCACTCGCTCCTGTCATTCTTTGATAAGTATCAGATACATTAATACTGCTTTGATAATCTCCATAAGAAACCATTTTTTTATTTACTGAACTTTTATTTTTTGCTTTTCTCATAGCATTAAGTTTAGAACTTATCTCACTTGTAAGAACTGCATCTGCTCCTATTGAAGTTAAATCTTTTAAGATTTTTTCATAATCTTTAACTGTCTTATAAACGCCTTTTCTATAATTTTCTTTAATCGCTTTTATTTTTTCTTCATTTTCTTTTTTAACTTTTTCACTATCTGCATTTTTTCCCGAATCTAATGCATCATTTTTTGCTTGAGCTTTATCTATTTTTTCTTGTGTAGGCTTTGAACTTCCTGAATAAGCTTTATTTTTATGACTTTGTTTTTCTGCAGCATCTAATAATCTTGGAAAAGTTTTTGCCAAAGCATCTACATCTTTTTCTGCTTCTTTTAAAACTTCGTCAGCCTTTTTAGCTGCTATGTCCATTTTTACAGCTAATAACCCTGCATTGTCCACATACTCTTCAGTAGCTTTATAAAAGTTTTTATCCGCTTTTTGATTATTTGCAGCAGCCACTCTTTTAACTAAATTATCATACTGTTTTTTTGCATTTTTATCATATTCAAAAGAGGCTTTTAAAGAACTTAATTTTTTTATTTCCTCAAAAGTATAAGCATTAGAAACATTAGTTCCGTACCTATTATCAATTTTTAATCCTTTTTCTATCTGTTTGTTTTCAATATCTGCTATTTGTCTATAGTATTTTCTAGCTTTTGTCAGCCCTTCTTTCCAAACATCACTTTGAGCTTCTTGTAGAGCTTTAGTTTTTAATTTAGCTATTACACCATCTAAAGCTTTTGCTACTTCATCATAAGCAGAAGCTTCTTTACCTATTTTATCTAATAGCCCTGGATAGAGTGCTGATATTTTTTGATATAAATCCAGTCTTTCTTTTTCACTTTCAGGAGTGCCTAAACCCTCCAAATATAACTCCGCTAACTCTGTGTACCTATCTTTTAAATCTGAAATACTCTCTTTTTCTTTTATAAAATCAAACAAATAATCAGAGGTATCTTTTTTATTCAACATCATTTCAATGGATTCAGCTATATCATTAAACATGTGAACTGCACCAGTTGCTCCTGGAATAAGTTTTTGACCTATAGATGTAGAAATATTATCAATTAGACCTTCTGCTTTTTTTAATGAATTGGCATAACCATCTATAGTTCTTGCAGCATCTCCCTGTATAAAGTTTGTCAACTCCATCAACTTGTTATATCTAAGCTGCATCTTAATTCCTGCATCAAGTTGTGTCCAATTACCTTTAATTCCCTTAGTAAGTGCATATTGAGACATCACAGTATCATTTAATATTATTCCGTATCTTTTCAAGGCTTCTGTTTCTCCAGTCAATGCTCCTTTTAAAGCAGTGAAAGCTTCATCATCAGTAACATTAAAAAATGATGAAAAATCTGCAGTTAATACTGCTAATTCTTTCGATACTTCTTTAAAGTATGAGGTGTCAAATCCCGCTCCTTTGAACATAGAGCCATAAACTGAAGCAAAGTTTTGCATTTGATAAATACTTCTGCCTATTTGATTATCTATAGACTTTGCCCAATCTTCTATCTCTTTTTTTGAACTCTGAAATACTTGATTTGTTACATTAGATAACTCATTCATTTTAGAAGCAGCACTTACTGCAAAATTTCCTAAATCAAAAATCTTCTTACTTAAATAAACTACTCCTACAGATTTTACAACAGTTGATAAGTTGAGAAATGATTTAGAAAGTTTATCAGTTCCTGTGGATCCTTTTGCATTCATTTTTTCTAATTCTTCAGTAGCCTTATTTAATTCTTTTGAGAACTCTTTTAATTCCTTTGAATATTTATCTTGCAGTTCTATAACAGTTTGTAATTTCTTCCTGGACATCATTTGCTCCTTTCGTTATCAACTTTGTTTATCATACCCAATATAAATTCCATTTTTCTTATGAGCCAATAAGGGTGTTCATCATAGCCTTTCCCAAGAGGCAAATAAGCTAAACTAAATCCAGCCATATATTTTCTATCAAAATACCTCATATAATTACCTATATCTAATATGATTTTGTCGTATTTCTTCAGAGCTGGTTTTTTATTGTTTAGATAAAAAGAGCAGGCTTTATAATAAGCCCGCTCTATAGTTCCTGGAAATTTCGGCTCTCAAATGACTCTAAGATTTTAGCTATTATTTTTCTAAAACTTAACGGTTCTCTGTCAAAAAACTTAATCAGATTATTAACCGTTATATCAACTTCTTTACTCTCTAAAATTAACTTTACAGTTTGCGCTTTTACTAACTCGAATTGTGGAGTTTCTTCGAAAGGATAATAAATAGCCTCAGCTTCAACTATTTCTCTTTCTTTTTCAGCTCCTGAAGCATCTATATACTTTTCAGTTAAATATCTTCTTTTTTCTTTTGGTTTTCCCGTAAAATTCATTAAATTTCTAAAACTTCCAACTGTTTCTACAATTATTTTATTAGTAGAATTTCCAAACTCCTCTATATTTGAAATTTTTCCCTCTGGAATAGTAGATATTTCTTTTTCTTTCTCCATTTAACTCTCCTTATTCTCCATATTTTTCAAATAATAATTTTAAAGGACTTTCAATTTCTGCATCATAATATGCAGTCAATTCTTTAGTCATTCCGCCACTTCTTTCCATATCTTTTGCTTCAGGAGCTTGAGACAATTTACAATTTGGTAGAGTAATAACTATTCTTTTTGTAGGATCTGTTGACTCTGCAAAAATTAACTCAACTGAATAAGAAGTATTTCTTCTTAACATTTCATGTCCTTTTTTATAGCTTTCTTTATCAAAACTATTAAAGTTAATTCCAAGAGTCACTGAACCTCTGTCTGATTGTCTTATAACTTTATTATAGATTGAATTTAAAGCAGCTTTTCCCTCAAGTTTATTATCTATTGTTAAATCAATGCTTTCAACTTTAGCAGTCATATCAGTTCCAGTTTCTTTAATTTGGGCGCCTAAACATATTAAGGATTCTCCTTTTGAAATTGTAGGAGTTGCTGATATTTTATTATTTAATATTTTATGATCTTTACCTATTATACTTGCAGTAGCGGTAACAAACGCTTCCATTTGTGCTGATATTTTTAAATTGCTTACAAGACAATCTTGTGCGTATTCTGCCATATCATCATCTGTTAAATTTGTAATCATAGTTAAATATTTTTCAAATTTACCTGGTAAAAATTCAACATTTTTTGTTTTTTTAGTTCCCTTAAAACCTGCTCCTTGTAACAATATTTCTAATTGCCCCATATTAGCCTCAACCGTCACATCTCCACCAACATCAACTTTTGATATAAAACCATCTCTTTCCCATCTTCCAGAACCTATTGCCTGTGATGAAACTTTATTTGCTTTAGGTGTAATTCCAAAAGATGTTGCATTTAACAAAGTCACTTCTGTTAATTGAGCAGTTCCATCAGCAGTTTGTACTCCAACTAAATAACTTAAACCATCCATTCCTATCTCTCCTTTACTATTAATTCAGTATTAAAATAAATTAAATCTGTAAAATATTCTTCCTCAGTTTCATAATTTACAGAAATTCCATAATCCATATTCACTATTTTTCTTTTTAATTCTTGATCTTCTATTAATTTATCCATTATATTTTCGTATTCATCCAATATCTCCATTGAGTGCCGCTCTGAATCTTCTACATAGATTAGATCTATCGTTCTTTCTTTTTGTTTTCTATGATTTAAAGATATTGTTTCAATATCCACTGTTCCTGGTCTTATTAAATAAATACCTTTACTTATTTCAGCTTCAGATAAATCACATGTTATTAAATAACATTTCTTATTACTAATTCTTTCTATGGTATCCTTTAAATATCCATAAAAACTGTTGCAATTATACTCTTGAACTTTTTGATAATTAATTCTCATTAAGTTCATTATTAAATGAGTGTCATTATCTAAAAATTCAACTTCATAGCCTAAAACTACATAAGATTTCAACTCATTAGATATAAGCTTTTGTACTTCCTCACTTATACTGTAGCCATCAATTTCTTTTTCTCCTCTATAAATAATATCTACAGTATAAACTCTATTAAACTTTATCCCTACAATTCCAATATCTCTATGTGACACTAACTCAAATCTAAAACTTGGAGTTTTAAAATTTTGCTCTATTACACCAAAATAGCTTGGAATATCAGGGAACTCATTTTTTAATATTTTAGATAGTTCTTTCATTATTTCCATATTCTTTTTATCTCCTGGTTTAATTTTCTTTCTAAAACTTTTTCTTTTATAGCATCTACTTCTTCTTCGCTTTTAGTTAACATAAATCTGCCTTTCACCCAACTAGCTTTTAATCTTTTCCCTATTGCTGGAACAAATCTACCTGGTGTTTGCCTATGTCCATACTCAACATATCGGGAATAAGGAGCTGTATTATAAACCACTACAATTTTTCTAGTTTCTTTTTTTATAGGCTTAGTAGCATACCAACTTCTCCTTAAATTCCCACCTATATGAGTTGTCATTTTCTTTAATTTATATTGACCTGAGTTTTTACCTTTTTTATATATTGCATAATTACCCTTTTTATCTCTATAAGCTCTTAATCCTTTTATACTATTACCCGCAGGAGTTCTCTTAATAACTTTTCCAAGAAGTCTGCCTCCTAAATCTTTCAAACCCTCATCAAAAACCTTTTCAAAATTCACTGGAAACTTTGCTGCCTTTTTTGCAAACTTTTTCATTTCCTCAGGACTAATATTAATTTTCATTAGGCTATATCCTCTCTTAACAATATAATTTCTTGATGAGTGTCATATATAGCAGACTCTCCTGAATTTTTGAAAGTTTTTGTAGCCCCATATTCAGTAACTTCTATTTTAGAATTTAAAGGGATTTCTATTTCAGGGGATAGAAACAAAGTGATTTGCATAGTAGCGACACCGTAAGAATTTTGTTGACTATTGGGATTATTCTCATAAGATAATGAACATTTTATATTATCCCTCAACAAAACCCATTCATCTGAACTTGTTGTCAATCCACTTTCTTGATCTACTATATTGGGTTTAGTATAAATTTTGCATATCCCTTTATATGAAGCTTCTAATGCTTTTCTAGCTTTTTCCATAATCACCACCTAAATTTTCTAAATCTAAGCATTTCTTTTTCTCCTGAATTTAACATAAGGCGAATAACTTTTTCAAAAGTTTCTTTAGGAGATGCACCTTCAAGTTTTATAGTTACCTTTCCTCTAGTAATAGTTGATGCTATAGGTCCTAAATCTAAATTTTCTATTTCTAAACTTTCAGTAGCTAATTTTAAATTTAGAAATTCTCCAGCTGTTCGGTGAAGCAAAGGATAGTATAACTCCATAGGAATATCATCTCTATTCAGCTTATTTTTAAAACTTTGTAAATTTTGCATAAATATAAGCTCTAAAAACTTTTTATCATCAGTTACAGTTTTATACCTCAGCGAAGATAATATACCGCTTAAATCGTTGAAAATATCATCTGAAAACTTACCTATAATTTCCATAGGTTACTCCTTATCCTTCTTCTTATCCATCTTATTTCTAACTCTATCTTTATTTTCAACTACAACTGTTTCTCCCTTATCTTCTTTATCTTCAACTTCATCTTTGTTTTCATCTGTTTCTTCAACTATGATTGGATTTACATTTATGATTGGGTTTACATTTTCAATTTCTTCTTGTATAACCTCATGTCCATAACTTTCAAACCATTTCTTATCTATATCTGATAATTTTTCAACAGTTGCTTTTCCATTTACAAAAGTAATACCGGCTATTACACCGGTATAATTTTCATTTTTAGTTTTTATGATAATCATTTAAATCCCCCCCCTCTATTTAACTTTTATATTTCTCAACACACCACAAGATTTTGAAGTTTTTAAGACTGGCACACCTCTTAATTCAACTAATCCTCTTGCTTGTTCGCTTGCAGTATTGAAATCAGGCAATATAGAATCTATAATTTTACCCGATGATGGTGAGCCAACATGCAATGCATCTTCTCCAAATCTTGCTCCATAAAGACAAGTATTTCCATCTGAAGATATTTCTATAGTCTCTTTTGCAGTATTTTCTCCTTTAGGTGTATAAGTAGATAATTCAATTAAAGGGATACCATCATAATTATCTATTGTTGCTCCAAAAGATGTTTGAGTTGCAGTATGTATTCCTACAACTTTAGCTGCTGCTTTCATTTTACTCATCAATTTAGAGTTACAGAATAGAACTTGTGGCTTTTCATCAAAAGTTCCCAACCATTCATCTACTATTGTAGTAAACTCTAAAGCATTTTCTTTCACTTTATCAAATGTTGATAAATCAAATCCTGTCGAGTGTGCTGACATATCAGTAGGACCACCTTTAACTAGAGTGTCAAGACCGTCAAACTGTTCTTCTTCTGCTGAAGTAGCTCCCTTAATCAAGTAATATGAAAATCCTTTTTTAGCAGATTTAATTAATTGACCCATTTGGAAAGCCACTTCATCTTCAACTCCACCTTGGTCTCTTAAAGCTCTGTCTATAGAGAATGACCCTCCATAAACTTTTACTTCTGCAGTTTTTAATTCTTTCTTAGCTTCTGTATCTTCATACTTTCCATTGATGGATCTGAAACCTGTTTTAGATTCTTCTGTTGTTTTGACATACGATACCATAAAACCTGCTCCACCCTTAATTGGATTTGCTATTCCACTAAAAGGGATATTTTGGAATAAATAATCCCCTTTTACAAATTCATCTATAATACTTTTGTCTAAATCAGAAACCATTCCTTTTTTTACTTCTTCTAATGTTATTGCTGGCATATTTTACCTCCTAATTTTTATTTCCATAAGCTGCTGCTATTGCACTACCCAATGTCATTTTTGCAGGTGGGTTAGTTCCGTCTCCTGCATTTTTAGGTGTTGTTCCAGCAGGTGCTCCTGGTTCTTTTTCTTCACTTTCAAATAAATAATCATTATCTTTCTTTACCGCTTCTAATTGCTCATTTAAACCAATTAAGTTTTCTCCATCCAATTTAATATTTTCTAAATTAAGTAATGCTTTTAATGCCGTATTATTTTTACTTCCTGCTCCAGTTAAAGCTTTGTCAAGTGCATTATCTAATTTTAATTTAGATATATTTTCATTGTATTCATCTTCTTTAGCTTTATTGTCTGCTTGTAACTGTGCTATCTGCTTCTTTAACTCCTCATTATCCGCATTATTTTTTGAAAGTTCTGCTAATTGCTTATCTCTTTCTTCTAATTGCTTATTTCTTTCTTCTAATTGAGATTTAAGATTATTCTTCTCTTCAACCTCTTCGTCAAATCTTCCTTTCGGAATCATATGTCCGTAATTTTCTACTACCTTAGTAGCCATTTCTTCTGTTAGTCCTAACTTTATTAAATCTTCTTTTTTCATTTCTAATCTCCTTTCATTTTTTCCGTTGTATGCCAACGCTTGAGATAACAGTTCTTTATCGTCTGCTGTCTAAAAGACGAATTTTTTATTTCTTTTTGTTGTGCTTTCTTATGCTATAAACTGCAAATCCAACTACAATAACTACAGCTATAGCTCCATAACCTGCTAATGTCATCTAATCACCTCCTTAAATTTTGGTAATTAAAAAAGCACCTAGAATTAACTAAGTGCTTTGTAATTTTATTTAATTATTTTTATTAAAGCTTTATAAGTTATTAGTTTAATATCTCAAGTCTTGCTATCTCAGACTGGTTTATTTCATATAAACTATGTTCTCCTGCTCTAAAATTTAAGGTAGGTTCTTCATTTTCTTCTGTCAACCCTTCCTCAAAAAATAAACATTTTTTATTTTTCCAAATTTCTCCATCCGTAAAATATAAATTTATCATTTTATTTTCACATTTTTTCATCTCTTCAACGCTTACCATTTTTATCTCCTCTCGGAACTATGTGTATCCCTGTATTAGAATAGTGAATTGAGAATCTTTTTGTTTTTTCTCTTTTATTTTCACTAACCATAATTCCGATATATTGATTAGTATTAATAAATTCTTTTTTAGTCCAAATTCCTTTTTTATCTCTTTTTAATTCTCCAGTTCCAGCATATTTTCTAGCCAACTCTTGTAGATTTACATTATCAAGCAAATAACTTTTGCCTGCATAATTATCATGTCCTAATATATGTTTTCCTTGCCTTCCTTCGTGAACTTTTAAATTGTATTCTGTTAAAATTTTATACCTTAACTTTAAATCCGAATATTCTACACTATTATTATACTTGATTTCTTGAAATTTTTCAAAGGATTTCGGAGAAAACTTTTCAGGGATAACTTCTTTAAAATTTTGATATTTTTTAAAGTCCTGTACTTCATTTTTAATTTTTAACTCATGAATGTCTACAGTCCCTTTCCCGTAAGCCTTAACTAAGTTTTTTCTCCACTTTTCATAGCTCATGTCGTCTACAAGCTCATAATCACCTTTTAAGTTTCTAGTAGCTCTTTTATTGACATCTCCCTCTATTTCTTCATAGTAAGGTGCTGTTGTGGTCCTGCACATCACATGGAATGGTGGAGCAGTTAGTCCAACTTTATAGTCTTTCATACCAAAAACTTTATTATCCATACTTCTACAAGTTGAAGAAGTTCTGTTGTCTAATGTTGCAACTATCTCATATTTCTCAACCCCTAAATCTTTAAAACATTTTTCTTTAGCCTTTGAGTGATAAGCAGCACTTTCAGTCATTATAAGTCTAGTGGCAATATTTATTTCAGTATTAAACCTATCACTTACACTCTGAATTATCTTATCTAAGCTTCTTCCAGAAACGATATTTTGAACTAATCCCTGATGTAAAATATTATTAATTCTTTTATCGTGTCCCCATAATCTTTTACTCCAATTTTTATTGTCACTGGTCCAGGGCTTATATATTATACGCTCAACCAAATCTGCATTTAACTTTTCTATATCTGCAACATCTTTTAAGTGGTATGCAGTTCTGTAATATGTATCATCTATAACCTTTGATAGATGTTTTTTAAGGCTGTTTTCAGTTTTAACTGTCAATAAGTTCATCTCTGCTTTTATTTCCTGTCTTAAGCTTTCAAGTCTGTCCAAATGAACTCTTGTACTTGCAAGTTCTAACTCTTTTAAAACTTTGCTATCTCTATTAAGATTAAGGCTTTCACCTTTTGATATATACTCTTCTAAACTCATTCTATGTTCTTTTAACTCTTTACCATTTAATTTTTGCTTAGCTTCTAGGAAACTTATTTTATTATTTTTAGCATACTTCCCATACCATTTATAAATCGAATCACTAACATTTTTATATGCTCTCATATATTCTTTTTTAGCGACATCTACTTGCTTCAAACTTAATTTATTTAATCTATTTTCTTCTTCAATAAATCTATTAACCCAATAATTATTCATCTTCATCAGGCACTTTACCATTAAATGCTTTATCCTCTTTGTTTATTTCTGCAGCATTTTCATTTTCTATGTTTTTTATTTCTTCATCTACATTTTTCACCCAAGGGTGTTGAGATAGTATAGTCCTTTGACTTACTATTCCAAGTGATTTTCCACAATCCTCTATAGCTTGAGTTTCATTCATTAGGACATCTTTATTGAATACAAAATCAACATCTACATCTAAGTAATTTTTATTATCTTTAGTTATTAAATCTTGCTTAATGAACCAGATAACTTTTGAAAGACTTTCTTTAAATTCCCTTTCCATTGCTGAAGCATCTAAGTCTATATCAGAATACATTGATTGAATATTCATCCTATTCGGAGTTCCTTTTTGAATATTATCCGATTTTGCATCAAATCCTCTAGCATTTTCTATCAAAGACTTTTTAAGTATTTCTAAAATCACTTTATAGTTTTCTGAATTTACCTCGATAGTAAGTGCATCAACTCCGCCATCACTAGATACAGGAATATAGCCGTAAGTGTTCATGTTGTGTCTTAAAGTTCCTTCTCCTCCATCATAATTTTTAATAACTAGAATTGTGTTTCTTGAGTTTTCTTCCATGTCATTTTTAAAATCACTCTTAATCTCATTAATAGCGTCTTGCAGTGATTTAACTCTCTTGAGTAAAGGAAGCTCATCTACATCATTTCTAAATGGAATTATGGGAAGATGTTCCCAGTTGTATTCCTTATCTCCAAATTTGATATATGCTTGTTGTTCTCCAGTAGGAAACAAACCATTATCCCAAGTATAATATTCAATTCCATTCAAGCTATATACTTCAACATTTGTTTTATTTTTATAATTTTTTCCATCAAAAACTTTAGTTCTATAAATTCTAATAACATAATCTAATTCTTCATGTTCTATGTCTTTGTAAACCGATATAATTTCTTTTGCATTAAACCTTTTAAAAGATAATTTCCCTAATTCATCATAATAAATATATAAATACGAAGTCCCGTATTTGTAGCTGTCCTTACCTAAATTATGTAAAAGTTTAAAAAATTTATTATTAAAAGTTTTATTTAAAGTATTTAAAAACTCTTCTTTATCACTGACAACACTCAATTCTTTGGAAAGCAAGTAGTCAGTTTTTTGGTCTAGTACATTTTTAAACTGATTATCTACAATTTTATTATTAGGTAAATTATTAACTGGAACCAGCTCTCCATTTTTTCCTATTGCTTTTCTTACTCTTTTTAAAATGTCATGATCACCACGATAATATCTATCCGATTCAATCATCGCTTTTAATTTATCTCCAGATAAAAAACTTTCTATGATTACTTCTAATTCTTTTAATGTAGTTCCTTTCATATCTTTTTTTCTCCTAAATAGTTTTTTTATAAAATTAAACATTTATATTCTCCTTATAGATTCCAATTATAGCCGTTATTCCTCATATAACTTTCAAGTGCATATCTCATAGCATCCATTAAATGATTAAAATCATCTACTGGTTTATTTATAGCATTTCCAAATTTGTCTTTATCCCAAGCATAGTTGCTAATTTCAGTTAAAAAGTTATTGCATCTAGGGTGAATCATTATTTTAAAATCTTGTATAAACTGAATACCTGCATTAATACTGTCTTTTCCTTTCATACAACCTTTTATACGACTAAGTCCTAAACTTTTTAAATGGTCTATACTTTTACTTTCTTGTGAGTCTGCTATGATGACTTCTTTACTAAATCCCATTCTCTGAATTTCTTTGAAGATATCAGAGTTGTGCATTCTGGTTTTATAAAATTCATCAAACACATAAATTTCTTTTTGTTTTAAATCTAATAGTCCACAAAAAAAAGCAGCTGGATCATTTGTAAAACCAAAATCTAATCCAAATACTGCTTTTATCTCTTTTCTATCTTCTAAAATTTTTCTCCAATCAAACTCTTGTTCGTGCCAATTTTCAAATACTAATCCATCTACTACACCCCAATTACCAAGTCCAGCAACTTGATATCTACGAGGATTATTGACTTTCATTTTTTCAAATAATTTCCTATCGCTCTTATCTAAAAATTCATTACATTGATAATTTGTTGTCATTGCTAAAATATTATCATCCACGACATCAAAAAATCTTTTTTTAAGCCAATGCCTCTCATTCCACGGATTAAAGCTAATAACTATTTGCTTGAATAAAGGTTCCTCTACAGCTCCTCTTATACTTTCATTTAACATATCAAAAGCTTTCTCATCAGTTATTTCATATGCTTCCTCTACCCAACACCAACACAAGCTACCAGTATTAACTGAAATAGATGTTATTTTAAGTGGATCATCAAAGCCCCTAAATAAAATTTTCTGTCCAGTAGGTTTATAAGTTATTTCAAGAGGGCTTTCTTTAAATTCCCAATAGTCTTGTACTTTCAACCTTTTTATTGCCCATTGTAAATCACTAAAACAACTATCTTTTAAAGTTCTAAATACTTTACGAACAACCAAAGTGTTAGAGTTTTTGTATTTCATCATATTAAATATAATCCATAGTGCAGTAGTTTTACTTTTCTTGCTCGCCCTGGAACCTTTAACAACTTTATATCTGCCTTTAAAGTTCCAAAACTGTTTATATCCTTTTCCAACTATTTCTGGGAGTTTAACTTTTATAACTTTACTCATCTAATTCATCTTCCCCTACTATCATTACAGGAACTGTGCCCTCTATTTTAACTTTATCAGAAAATAGAGAATATCTTTTCCCTAGTAATTCTGCTGCTTTTACTCTATCTTTAATTGACACCTGTTTTTTAACTTTAGTAGCTTCACTGAAACCGTCTCCACATCCCTCAACCACAACAACTTCTTCCTCAACTTCCCCTCTTAAAGTAGAAGTAAGATATTTTAGCACTTCTTCCGCTGTTGCTATTCTATCTTGTTCCATTTTTTCCATTAGCTCTTTTATGTAATTTTGAAGGTTAACATTAGTTAACATTCTGCTTGCTGTAGCTTTAGCACTTTTTTTATTATACCCAGCCTTTATAGCAGCCTCAGTAGCATTACCACATGCTACATAATATTCACAAAAGGCTTTCTGTCTAACATTTAACAATGCTACTTCACCTCCATAAAATTAGAACTTTACGATTGCCATACAATCTTCTCTTTCTATATTTTTAATATTACTTATTTTATTTTTAATGTCATAATTCAATTCTAATAATTCAAGCAAAGCTTCTACATCTCTTGCTATTTGGTTGAAAAATATAAAATCTATCTTTAGTGATTTTAGTTTTTTTAACAAACATATTGTTTGAGATAATCCAAAGAAATTACAACCGTCTTGTTTTTGTTGACTATTTAAGTAAGGCGGATCAACTACTAAAATAGTTTTAGAGTTAAACTCATTTTTATATTTATCTAAAAATTCGAAGCAATCTAATTTATCATAATTAACTAATTTACTTTTTTCTAAATACTCTTCATATTTTTTCGTTGGAAATTCTCTATAAAAGTACTTAAATTTTTTAATTTCATCTGTTTCATCACCGCAATTATGAAAGCAATAATATGTACTTACTGCTCTTTTCTCTTCTGAGTTAAGAGGTTTTATAATACTGTGTAAAAGTTCTAATTCTTCTTCGTTTAATTTTTTATCTTTCCTTTTTAGCCCTGCTGCTTTTAACTTCTCTAAAACTCTTTTATTTGTCGAGATGTAGAAAGGAAGTCTTGTTATAAACTCATCGTAGTCATTCGCCGTAGCCTTTTTTACTATCCCATTACTCATCATATTTATAGATATACAACAACTACCCCCAAAAGGCTCGTATATTTCTGTATACCCGCCTTCTTTTATGATATCTGCTATTTCATCTAACCTATTTAATTTATTACCAACAAATGCGATTCTATATTTTTTCATTAATATATACTCCTTTTTTACTCAAATAAAAAACTCTCACAGGAGGACGTACCTCGTACAATTAAGTACAGTGAGAGCATTGACATTATATTTTGGAGAGAGTTTGTTTAACGTCGAACTCTCAAACGACACCCATAAATTTAAAGGAGGAGCTTATGAATTTCTTCAAAATTTCCTATATTAACATATTAACACATAAAAAGTATCATTAAAATATCATTTTCGTATCAATTTTAAAAATTTTTTAAAACTTCATCTGGAAATATTATTACTGATAATTCATTTAACAGCCTACTTTTATTTCTTTTTATTGTGATAGCGCTGTAATTAAGCTTTTCTGCAATCTGTTCGTATGTCATTCTATCAAAATATTTCATAGAAATTATCTCATAATATTTATCATTTTTAATTTCATTTAATCCGAATTCTATTAATTCTATAACTTTGTATAATTTTTCTAGTAAAATTTTATTTTGTTCTTTGATCTCCTCTATCTTTTCTATCTCAGATTTATGTTCAAAAGAACTTCCACCTATAGTTCCTGCTATGCCTACAGACTTTTTCAGTATTACGTTATCACTATTATTCTCTAATCGCTCAACTTTCTTCTTGAATGATTTATAGAACTTTAACATCTCTTGAACTTTTTGATATGTACTTTTGCTTTCGTTTATTTTATTTAGTTCATTCAGTCTTTTTCCGACTTCTTCTTCAATCATCTTTTGTATGTCTTCTTTTTTGGGCATTTTTCTCACCTCGTTTCCTTTTTCTTCCAAGTTCCGATAATCTAACTAAATTTAATCTAGTTTTTGTTAGATCTCCATCAATATTTTTAAATTTATCTTGATTTAGCCTCACATTTTCAGCTTTAGTGACGCATATTAAATTATTTAATTCAAAGTTTTGTTTATTTCCGTCTGCAAATATTATCAAATTCCCTTTTGGGATTTTCCCATAAATTTTCTCGTAAATAATTCTTTGCTTTAATTTCCATTTATTGGGTTCTGCAACTTTTACTTCAACGTAACCTTCAACATTTGTTCTTTCACTTCCAATAAGTTTTTTATTCCAAGGAATACTTCCTTTTTTAAAAGATCCACTGTTAGATTTACAAACTCCTTTTACTCCTTTGTTCCAAGGAATGCTCCCTTTTTTAAATTGTCCGGCATCAGTTATCCCATTAGAAATTTTAAATTTATTTAAAATATTTTTAATTGAACTAAAAGATTTATTACAATTAAATTTTCTATTAAATTTTTTCCATATTTCTTTTCTAAAAGTTCCTGGTGCAATCCCCCTCAAATATTTTATTTTTTCCTCAGTATAAAATTTTTTACTCATAAATTTACACCCCTATCATCTTAGGAAATTCCATTTTATCTCCAGTCTCACAAAAAACTTTTTGTTTTATTTTCTCGGCCTCTAAAACTAAACTTGCATTATGAATTATTTGGCTCGAAACCTTTATGATCCCGTCGGTTCTTTTTAATTCTTTTTCTAAATTTCAGATAGTTCTTCATCTCCTAATCTTTCCATTGCAGCAAATAAATGATTGTTTAAATCTCCTAAACTATTTTTCATCTTAATCACTCTCCATTTTTAATATCCTCAAATTTTCTTATTATTTTGTCAAGTTCTTTTAAAGATTCTCTTTTGGAATCAAGGTCGACATCGCTACGAAAAAAATCTTGTGCTTTGTATTCCCAACCTGTCGTATAAAACTCTACACTTAATTGATTTATATGTCCGGAAAAATTAATAAATACAGTGTTTTTACGCGTAGAATTTACATCTAAACTTAATTTCGTAATTTTAAGGATTTTTAGCTTTTGCTTTTCACTTAACGGTTTGCCTCTCATTCCCCATACACCTCCTTATTTCTCTCAATTTTCTCGAGATTCTCGATACATTCAAACCTTTATTTTATCTAGTGTTTAATAACCTAACTTTTCAAACTCGTTAGATTATTCACGCGATTTTCTCAAGATTATTTTTCTTCATTTTTAATTTTTTCAATCCTAACTTTCAAACTTCTCAAAAGTTCATCCTGGACATTTCCTTTATTCTGTAAAGCGTTCATTACATCAACATCTCTTGTATCTTTAGTTATCAAGTGATGTATTATAACTTTCTCTTGTTGTCCCTGTCTGTGCAGTCTTTTATTTGCTTGTTGATACAGTTCTAAACTCCAGTTAAGGCCGAACCAAATAACGTGGTTTCCACCTTTTTGTAAATTAAGTCCATAAGCTGCACTTGCTGGATGTGCTAGTAGGATGTCTATTTTTTTATCGTTCCAATCTTTTTGGTCTTGTGGCCCTTTAAGCTTCCTAACTTCCAATCCTTTCTTTTTTAAAGACTCTTGTATTCTACTTAAATCATGTTGGAAATTATAAAATACTAAAACTGGTTTTCCATTTAAAGACTCAACAAGTTCTAAAAATCTTTCAATTTTACAATCATGTATTTTATAGACATTTCTTTCTTCATCATACAAAGCTCCATTTGCTAATTGTTGAAGTTTATTAGATAAAGCTGCTGCACTTGTAACACTTATCTCTGCATCTGCCATTTCAAGTACCATTTTTCGCTCTAGATCATCATAGGCTTTTTTAGCCTTATTATCTAAAACTACTGGAATAGTTTCATAAAGTACATCAGGTAATTCTAAATAATCTTTTGCCTGCATTGATATACAAATATCCTCTATTTTTTTATGTATTGAATTTTCTGATCCATCTTTCACTTCATAATTAAATATTGTTGTTCTATTTCTTTGCCCTGGTTCAAAATATCTTTCTCTGTATCTCCCAATAGTCTTTTCAAGTCTTTCGCCTTGGTCCAACAAATACACTTGGGCCCATAAGTCTATCAACCCATTAGGTGTCGGAGTTCCAGTAAGTCCGACAATTCTTTTTATTCTTCCACGAATAATTTTTAATGCTTTAAATCTTTTGGATTGATGGTTTTTAAAACTGCTCCACTCATCAAGTACCACCATATCAAACGGCCACTTATTTTTATAATAATCAACTAACCAAACTACATTCTCCCTATTAGTTATATAGATATCTGCATTTTTAGATAAGGCTTTTATCCTTTTTGTTGCACTACCAAGAACTAGAGAAGATCTAAGTAAAGATAAGTGAGACCATTTATCTATCTCATCTGTCCATGTTGCTTCTGCAACTTTTTTAGGTGCTATAATTAAAACTCTTCCAACTTCAAATCGATTATAGATTAACTCCTGTATGGCCGTTAAAGTTATTATAGTCTTTCCTAGCCCCATATCTAACATAAGCCCTAATTTATCACTTTCAAGCATTCTATCTATGCAGTATTTTTGGTAATTATGAGGTTTAAATTCCATTATGTCCCCCTTTAACAAACTGGCCATGTTTTTATAAACTTATCAATATCTTCATAACTTGCAAATATCCTTACTCTTTTACCTAATTTATCTAATTTTCTAAAGAAGTTTTTTTGCACTTCTGAAAGATTATTTTTTCTTCCCTCTGCTTTCAGCTCTACAAAAAATACTTCTCCAAAATCTGTTATGATTATTCTGTCTGGCACTCCTGCTGTTCCAGGAGATGTCCATTTCAAACATAATCCATGTTCTTCCCTAACTCTTTTTATTAAATATTTTTCAATTTCTTTTTCTGATTTCATATCCAATTACCTCTCTTAAAATTTTCCATAAACCAAAAGTGTAAACTTGCACCCATTTTCCCTATATATATATATATATATAATAGGGGCATTAGGCTATATAGGTATATATATATACTCCCTATTACTCCTATTTTATATATTTATATAGATATTTAGGTTTACAGGTTTACATTTACAATTAATCTTTTAATATCAATGTTTTTATCGTAAACCGAGAATGTAAACCAAAACTTTTTTAGGTTTACGACTTTTTTACCCCTTGGTTTACATTTTTGAATAGGTTTACACTTTTTTATATCCTTTCTGTATTCCATATTTTCCAAATCTAGCAGTAGATTTAATTTTTTCCCATCCTTTTAAACCGTTCATTATTTCTGATATTTCTCTACTATCTACTCTTTTTAAGTATCTCTTATCACATCCAAGAGCTTCTTCCCATATCTCCAAAACACATATTTTGTCTCTTTCTTCTAAATCCTTATGTAATTCAACTTGTTTCTCATAATCATTTAAAAAAGTTCTTCTCGCAAACAAGTCCATAGTTGTCCAACTCTTAGGTATTTTCTTTTCTAAATAATCTACGATTATACCTTTTTTAGCATTTTCTTCTTTGTGGGTTTCTTGTGCTACTGATGCAATATTTTCGGCTTCTTTAGATAGCACCAAACTAACTTCACTGTTCTTGGCCAAGCTATAAGCTTCTGCCCATATCAAATCTACCTCATTCTCCAGGTCATTAAATATAGATTTTTTTGGATTTATCTCTCCAGTATCTATTGGCCAATATCTTCTTTCTCCAGAAGAGTCTCTTAAAAAATCAGAGTCATTAGCGGTCCCAAAAAATATACATCTTCTAGGATACTTCTGTGTTCTTCTTCCATAGGCTTCTCTGAAAATATCATCCTGCCTACTTAAAAATTGTTTGGCCGCATTTACTTCTGACTTTCTAAGTCCAGTAAGTTCTCCTATTTCAACAATCCAACTTCCCTGTATAAGCTCACATGCTTCTTTCCCTTCGAATGTGGCCAAGGAATCATTAAACCATTTACCGCCTAACATTTTAAGGAAAGTTGATTTTCCTATCCCCTGACTTCCTATTAGGATAGGCATGTGATCCCATTTAATATTTCCAATTACCGCTCTTCTTACTGCTGCAACAAAAGTTTTAATTGATACTTCTCTTGTATAGACATTGTCGGCACAGCCAAAATAATCTATAAGTAAAGTTTCTAATCTATTTACTCCGTCCCATTCTAATTTTATTAGATATTCTTCTATAGCATTTTTAGAATTTTCTTTTGTTATTAAATTAAGTCCGTCTTCTATTTTTTTAACTCCTGTTATCTTATAAAAATTTTCAAAGAACCATCTAAGACCTGAGTCATCTATATCACTCCAAATTCTTTCCTCGTACTTATCAGGAGCCCATGGCAAATGGTCATTTATAATAATTCTGTTTGAAAACTCTTCGTAATAAATTTTATCTTTAATATCTACATCATTTTTTAGAATGCAAACTATATTAGGGATAGTAGGGTAAGGATAGCCGTGATTATTGCAATCTAACTTCCCCATCCAGTCCTCAGTATCTGCATCTATAACTTCACCTTCGACTGCTACTTCTTTATAAGGAACTACTCCAAACTCATTTGAAGCTTGTTCTCTTCTCTCTCTTAATATATCCTGCTTAACGGGAGTTTTAGTATTTATAAAAGTAACCATTTCAGTCCATGAAGGTAATCTATTAACTGGAGTATTATCTTCTGCACTACTATCTAAATGTCCAAACTTATGAAGCCTTATAAGGTCAAAAGCATTAACAAGTTTTTGGCTACATGGATCCGTAGCATGATGAGAATATAAGAATAATCCATCTTCATATAACACTGCCCCTGCTGTTGTACTCCCCTCAATATAAGTTAATCTTCCCTCTACATCACACGCTTCATATACTCCTGGAATAAATCCCTCTATCGCTTCTAAAATGTTATATCTTCTACAAAAAGCCCCAACTATTCCATTTTTTTCTAGTGGATTTTCTTGTTTTTTTCTCATATTCTGATAAAGTTTTTTTGCTTCTGGAACTTCTGGCCACTGCCTAACATCTTTCCAATCTGCATACATCCCTAGAATTCCTTTACCATCTACTAAAGGTTTATCTGCATACTCAAAAACATAATCACTATCTTTTGAATGACTTGGCCAGTACATTAAACGGACCGCTTGAAAGGTAGTAGGGTCGCAATATCTCATACCTATAAAACTTGCTATCTTTCTTGCTATTGGCTCGTACTCATCAGCAGATACACTTCTTGCCAAAGGTAATATAACTCTTAATCTCGGCTTTACTTTTGTATGTTTTCTAGTGCTGTAGACTGCAAAGCCACAGCCTAAACCATGTAGAGTTTTTAATATCTTTTCATCATCTCCATGAGCAAGATTATCTAAATCTAAAGTTATTAAGGATCTATTTTCAACTGCTGAGTTTCTTCTTAAGTTTCCTTTTAAGCTTCCCCCTACAAAGCCTCCAACATCTTTAATATCATCTTGCTTTGACTTAGGAAAAGTTAAAAACTCATCTATGGACTCTGTTGTTATTATTGGCTTACTCAGCCTTTCAACAAAAGAAGTCCAAGTTATATTCTCTTTTTTCCACTGCTTAGATAAACGATTAGATGCAGTTGATATTATTAAATTTCTTGAGTTTTTCATTTTTTCCCTCCATCTAATCTTTCATATAGTAACTACCTGTAAATCCAGCAGCTTTTAAATTTAATCCAGGAGCCCAATCAACAGGCTCGGCCATAAGGTCTGTAACCTCTTCCAACTTAACATCTTTCGGAACTTTCAAAACTACCTCATCATGTACGTGAAATACTATTGGCCAGTTCTTTTCTTTTATCCTAAAAATTGTTTCCGCTAAGCAATCTCTTGCTATTGCTTGAACAATATTCTCCGTTAATTTTCCTCCATACATTGGGATAGTTTCCCATTTTTTAGTGCGCCCCATACCTTTATAATGCATCTGCATTTGCCCAAATTGATTTTCTTTTAAGAATGGCTTAGGATAAAAAAGTTTTCTTTCAGAAGGTAGCTGTATTGTCATAAACTCTTGTCCAGAGAATAAATCTATTTCTTTGGCCAAGGTTATAAGTCCATTTTTAACTGAAACTTTCCCCCCCTGTTCTATAACTTCAACTGCAGCATTCTCTAACTCATACCAAAGGCTAACTATTTTTTTAGATGAGGCTCTCCATCTTTTAACTATATCTGCTAACTCTTCATCAGATAGTCCCATTGAGTCTGCTCCCATAGCTTTAAGAGCCCCAACGCTTCCTTGATAACCCAAAGCAAGTTCTGCGACTTTTCCTTTGGCTCTTAGTGAGTAATTCTCATGCCCTTTTACAATAGTGCTTAAAGGTACGCCAAACATTTGACTAGCAGAGGCTTCATAAATCTTCCCATGAGTTTTAAAAACTTCCATTCTCCACTCTTCGCCAGCAAGCCAAGCAATAACTCTTGCCTCTATGGCACTGAAATCTGACACAAGTAGCTTTTTATCTTCTCCTGGTATAAAAGCTGTACGAATAAGTTGAGATAGGGTATCTGGAATATTACCATAAATAAGTTTTAGTGCTTCAATATCTGCTTTCTTAATAAACTCTCTGGCCACATCTAATGTTTCTAAATAGTTTCTAGGCAAGTTTTGAATTTGTACTAATCTTCCTGCCCATCTGCCTGTTCTATTCGCTCCATAAAATTGTAATAGCCCTCTTACTCTATTATCTTCACACAGTGCATCTCTCATAGCTTGATATTTCTTAATTGAAGTTTTTGAAAGTTCTTGTCTTATTTCTAATATTCTTTTTACATCCTCACTTAAATCTTGATCACTTAAAGCAGTTTCCACTGTTCCTTTTTGTAAATTCTCCATATTTACATTTTGTTTATCTAACCAATTTAAAAGTTGGGCTGTTGAATTCGGATTTCCAATACCTGAAATTTCTATAGCCTCTTCCATAAGTTCATTACGAGATATATCATCTATTTGCAAAGCACCTGTGACGAGTTCTTCATCTACTGACACCCCTCTTGCGTTCATCTCTACATCTATATAATATAAATTCCATTCTTTATCCGGAACTGGAAAACCTTTTAATTTATCTGCTACTGACATTTCAGTAGTTACATCTTGTACACAATATTCTTTAAAAAGTTCCCACTTTTCCGGTGCATGATTAGGTAGGTTTCTAGTTCTGCCACCATTTGTTTTTGTAGGTTTACATGGAACACAGAAATATTTAATAAGAGCTTTCCCAGTAGATAATTTTTGTTTACTTTCTTCTAGTGCTAATGCCTTTCCTATTGCACCTAATCCTGCTACATAACCACAATAAAGTCCATGAACCATAGTACAGTGCCACTGATTAATTGGTGTAAGATAACCTGCTTGATTTAGACACCACCATTCAAAGACAGCGTTGTAAGCATACTTAATACAATCTCTATCGGTTAATAGCTTTATTATTTCCTCCGGAATAGTTTCGCCTTGTGCTAAATCTACTATCTTAACATCTCCACCATCTAAACTGTATGCAAACAACAGTATCTCAAAATCATTACTCATTGCATACTTATATGCTCCTGCCTTACGAATATCAACAGAACTGTAGGTTTCTATATCTATGTTTAAAGTTCTTTTTTTCATAAGCTCTCTCCCTTTTTGGATAATTAAAGGCAGTCTAAGAAATATAAACTGCCTTATTAAAATTTTTATAGAATAGGATCTCCAGTTATTGGATCTACTTCTAAAGGAGTAAACTCATCTTCTGCTTTAATTCCTGCTGCTGCTAAAGGTTCTCCATCAGCTAATTTTTGAACATTTCCTAAACCACAACCTATTCCTTTTTTCCCTCCAAACATATATGGGAAGAAATTCACTGATATTCTCGCATACATTCCTGAATACACTTCTGATTGGTCTGTTATAGGCTGAGCTCTTACATCCACTATTCCTGGAGCATATTCTTTTTTCGCACTTGCAGTCATTACCCAATGACCTTTACACTCAGGTCCAAATTCTTCTCCGTCAGACTCTCTTATCCCATCTCCATCATGAAGTGGATCTACTACTTTTGGGGGAACTTTTCCGCCCCATGCGCCGTTCTTACCATTTTCAATAGCATTTTTAATTGCCTCTTTGATAGCATTAAGAGTCTTAATATCGGTCTTAGGTATAAGTAAAGTACAACTATACTTTTCTTCTTGCCCCTCCATCGCTGCTCTTGGTTTAAATAAATTTACATAACTTAATCTTACTTTCCCTGTCATTATTCTTGTATTATTTGCCATTATTATCACATCTCCTTTTTATTTTTAAATTTTATTAACATCATCAACTGCACTAAATTCATCTGTCGCCGATACCTTATTAGTTATTGCTGGTCTCTTATCGCTTGCCAGTGCTAAGGTAGGCTTTCCAGGATTAACTACAATATATTCTTTTAAAGTTTCATTGAATTCTTTTTTACCTATTACTTTTTCCATTTGTGCTAAAGTTAGATATTTTCTTTCATATAGCATTTCCTCTTTTGTTCCATTTTCAATTAAAACCTTTATCGCTTCATCCGTATTTGTAAATGCCCTACTTGTTCTACCATTAACTGCTTTCCAGCCTCTAACTTCATTACCTTTTAAAACTTCGGCCAGTGCATAATCTTTTAAATCTTTTGCCCATGCTACTAAATCTTGGGCTTTTTTAAGTATTTCTCCCAATTCTTCATTAGATATTTCAGGAGGTTTTTTAAATTCATATTTAGCTAACTCTAAATTTCTTTCAGTTCTTTCACGACACGATATTTTTATGCCACAGAATTTACAATGTTCTCCTGCATTAAATTCTCCGTCTCCTAAGTCTGCTAATGCCCCTTTTTCTTTTGCTAATTCTGCAAACTCTAATAGATACTCAATAGAACATTCCCAACTATCAATATTATTTAATCTAGGCTGAACTATCGACATTTTAATGTTCTTAAATTCATATAGAAAATTATATTCAAGATATGCACCCAAAGCATATAAAAGCATTTGTTTATTCTCTTCTGCTTGAACTAAAACACCTTTCCCATATTTAAAATCTATCACGTGTAAAGTGTCGCCGTAGATAAGTATGCAGTCAGCCGTTCCAAATCCTCCAGGAACATACTCCTCAAAAGACACTTTCTGTTCTATTGCTATAAACGGAGTAGTTTCAGAACTACAATAGCTTTCCATTACGAAGTCAACATAGTCATCAGTATAGCATTGCATTTCTTCTTGATATAATTCATGACTTTTAAGTTTTTTCATCAACGCCCCAAATTTTTGAGGCGATAAAACATGAGGCATTAATTTTCTTTTTAGTTTTATTTCTCCTATTTCATGTGCTAGACTTCCCTCTTTTGCATAATCGCTTTCTTTCTCTTCTACATTTTCACAAAGTCTTGCAGAAGGCGGACAAGCCATCCACCTAGAAGCACTAGAAGGTCCCAGCAATGCATGAGACATTAAACATCAGCCCCTAAATTTTTAAGTTCTTCCATGACTGCTCCATAATTATCTGCACTTAAGTCTTGCAAAGATTTAACATTATATTTAGCCAGTAAATCTCTTAAAGTTAATTTCATATCTTCGCCTTTATCTCTTACAAGTTGAGCTGCTGCATTAACTACATCAGTCAAAGTGTATTCAGTGGCTACTGTTGGTATAATTCCTTCAGGAGATTCTTCTAATTTATCACTCGGTTTGCAATCTGATGTTGTCCAATCTCCAGGAGCAACAGTTTCAGTTTTTTCTTGCTTAGTTTTTTTGCCTGTTTTCTTTACTTCTTTAACAGGAACATCTATCTTTTTAACCCCCGAACTACTTACCTTCTCCATAAACTCTTGAACTTCTTCAAGTACTTCATTCACGCTTCCATTAAATTCTATTTTCATAATCTCCTCCTCATCTTATTGCCATTGGCATTACTAAATAATTTAATCTATCTTTTTGAAATAATATTCCGCTTCTATAATCCTTTATCCTTAAAGTTGATATAAAATTTCCCACCACTTTAAACCACACATCTAAAAACTTTGGATTTATTCCAAGTTTAATATTTTCCACACTTCCCGCTATTGCTCTATAAGGTATTGATATATCTAACCCAGAGCCGTTATCAAAGTCTTTACAAATTTCAATATCTTCTTTAAAAACTCCTAATGTTACTGGATTATCCATATCATGCGCTTTTGCTAAGAGCTTCCAAACTTCTCTATTATCAGAAGTTTCAAAACACACCTTTAAATTAATATCTAAAGTAAATTTTGGTTGATATTCCATTATTACTTTTCTAATATCAATTTTAGTTTCAATAGGCCCTAGTAAAGCAACATCACCTTCAATATTAAAAACCATTGTTCCATCTTCTAAAATTACCATCTCACTTGCTCTATTGAGTAATGCTATTGATTCGGCTGAATACCTAAAGCAGCCTATTCTCTTTACCGAATCACATTCAATAGCCAATAATCTATAGATATCAGTAAAACCCACATAACAGTCTGATACAAATAAACCTTTGTATTCAGTGTTTCTAACGGCAATACTTTTAAACTTTTTTAGTTCTTTGACTTGGGCTTCTTCAATCTTTACGGCTATATCATGCTGATGTTTTCTTAAAAATTCTTTCGGTCCCACTATTTCCTCCTTGATTTTTACCTCTCTAATGTGATACCATTTAAGTAAGTAAAACATTAGAATGTGATATTTTACGTTTGAACATCTGTGGCTTGGTCGTTTACAGATGTTTTTTCTTTGCCTAACATAATTGTTCTCCCCTATGATCTGAAAACCATTTGGGTAGGTCCGCCATAATCACTAATTTTTTCGCACTTAATTTCACAAATGGAAAATCTTTTTTACTTGCCATCTTCCTGAAATTGTTAATTCCTACTCCAACTTCTTTAGCTGCATCTTCTAGTGATAAAAGCCTCACTTCTTTTTGAGTTGATAATAAATTTTTTAACTCTTCTAAAATTTGAACTGAATCAATTTGAACTGAATCAATTTGAACACTCAATTTAATCACCTCCTTAAATCATTTTCTATTTGATATGCCTAAAGTATTGCCTCTTCTTCTGTATCGGCAGTAAAAGTATAACTTTTACCATTTATTCTAGTTTGAAATAATCCATTTTCGAGCATTTCTATATCCACACTTTCACCCTCTTCCCTAATAAATCCCTAATAATCTAATTACCAGCTCACCCGTTCTTATTTTTTCATTGTGAACTTTACAATCTCTTATATCTTCAAGATAGATCTCTATCATTTCGGCCACAACATCTTCTTTGAATTCTTGCTTTGTTGACTCTGCGGGGATGTCTTTTAAAACTTTAACTCCGCCAGCTTGCCCAACCTACCCTGTTAAATGCTCTCTTTTTCTCAATCTTTCAGCATAAGTTTTTGCCACGTTATATCCAATTTCTAAATTTTCTTCTAATTCTTTATAAGTCGCATTAGGATTTTCTCTCAGATATTCAAGCATTGCATTAAGTTTATCTCCTCGCTTTTTCATTTCTTTTCACCCTCTTTCTTCTAAATATTTAACTACTTCAATTAATGTTAATTTATTTATGTGGTTTCTCTCTTTTTCGTTTAATGTTGCCATTTTTTCTTTAAATTCTCTGCAATGCATAGTTAGTCACCCCCTGAAAATATATCTTTTATTGCTGCTACATAAAACTTTAGTATTTCTTTTAATGTAACTTTTTTAGTTTCAAATTTCATAAACTCCTCCTTTCTTAATTTGATTTTTTACTCTGAAAGTCTTATAATTGAAATAAAAACTTTAAGGAGCACACGTTATGCAATATATTATTGATTTTTTATCTAGTCCTTACATAATAGCTTTAAATACTATTTTAACTATCGTTTTAGCTTTCTTAACTTTTAGGAAGAATTTTTTGACATTCCCAAATTTTAGGACAGATAATTTAAAATTTTTTTTCTTTTCAGAAGGTATTTTAATAGTCAGTTTTGAATTAATTAATACTTCTGAAGTTCCTTTTAGTTTTAAAGAAATTAGCTTAATTATTGATAATACTGCTTATTATCCAAAAAAATTAAATACCGTGGATTTCTTTTATGGCCTTGGTATTACTGCCAATGCTGTATCAAGATTAAAGAACAAAGAAATCTCTAAACTTATTAGTAAAGAAGCATCTACAGAAACTATTAATTACGGTGAATACCAAGAATATGCCTTTTTATTTACTGACCTAGATAAAAATTTGCTATCGAAAAAACCAATAATACTTTTGAAATCAACACTAAAACAAAAAAAGATAAAGGTTTTGTGTCATGAAGTAACTTCGCTCTAATCGCTAAGCCTAAAAAGACTAATATTTCTAAAACTTCTGATAACAAAAATGTCTCTATTATGTTTTTCACTCTCTCACCTCCCTTTTCGTTTTTTTGTGGTATAATTGAAATAAATTTATTATGAGGTGGTCAATATGTTAAATGAAATTTCATACCCTATTTTAAAAGTTTTTGAAGAACATCCTTTCTTATCAATTAACGATTTTAGAGTTATTCTAAAAAATAAAGTTTCCATTTTTGAAGTTTCTCCTTACGTCATAGATTTTTATAAAAAAGGATTTTTAGTTCCTGCTGACTTTGAAAAACCAACAACTGATAACGGGGTTTCAATTTCTCTTAAATTAAAACTTTCTGTTACTGGAAAGCATGAACTTTTAAACTATGAAAAACATTTAGCTGAAACCGAGAAAAAAGATAAGTATGCTCGTAGAGCTTTCTTTATTTCTATTGCCTCAATAATAATTTCTGCTTTAAGTCTAGCCTTTGGTATATTTTCAGTTTTTTATAAATAAGGTTAAAAATATTGCAAGTGCTAAAATAAAATTAGAAATCAAATTCACTATTAGAATTTTAGAAAATTCCTCTGTTGATTTTTCTAAATCACAAATTTTTAATTCTAGTTCTTTTAAATCAGTAGGATTTAAATTTCTTGCTAATTCTTCTATTTGTTTGTCTGACATCTCTCACCTCTCTTTTTTGTTTTTTATTTTTCTACTCTTAAAGTGTAGACTTTAGTCAAAAAAAATTTCTTCTATACTCACATTATAATGTGAACACAATTTTTTCTTAACTTCATCTTTAGGTGTTCTGTAATCATTTTCATAGTTTGATAAGGCAGAAACAGTTATTCCGATAGCATCCGCTATTTCTTTTTGTGTTTTATCTCCTCTTAATTTTGTGAGTTTTTCTCCTATTGTCATTCCCCCACCTCCTTACACAATAAGTGTATCATATGCAAAAATATTTGTCAACACTTTTTGTGTAAAATTTTCTTGACTTTATTACACGATTTGTATATAATACATCTAAGAGGTGATGAAAATGGCTGATATTAAAGACAGAATTATTAGTTTAAGAATCGAAAAAAGAATGACTCAAGGTCAACTAGCTGAGGCTCTTAAAATTTCTCCTAGTTCAATAGGAATGTATGAACAGGGAAGAAGAAAACCTAGTTATGAATTACTAGAAGAAATTTCAGACTATTTTAATGTAGATATGGATTATTTAATGGGCAGAAGCGATATTAAAAATAAATATCAAGCAGGTTTAAAATACGATTGGGAAGATGAGCTTAGAGAAACTGGAAAAATATCTCCCAAAAAAGAAGAAGTAAAAACTGCTGCTAGAAATAGAAAAATAGTAAATAAATTAGACAAGTTATCAGAAACAAAAAGAAAACTTGTAGAAGATTTAATAAATAGCTACTTTGATGAAGATATGGAAGATGAAGAATAATTTTTACAGACTAATTTAGTGCAAGGAGATTAGATGAATAGAATAAATGGAAATACACAATATTACTATGCCCAAAATAAAGCATATGAAGTTTTATTAAAATACAGTGATGGGATGCTACCAATAAATCCATTTCAAATAATAAAACAGGTTAAAAATATAAAATTAGTGACTTATACAGAGCTAGCAAAAGAATTACAATTAAAAAATCCAGAATTATCTTTAGAAGAAATTAAATGTCAATTTGAAAGTGATAAAGGATTTTTGAAAAAGAAAGGAAAGAAAAAGTATATATTAGCCTATAATGAACAGGATGATGTTTTTACTCTTAGATGGACTTTATTTCATGAACTGGGGCACTATTTTTTAGACCATTTAAAAGATGATAATACTATTTTATTTTCAAATGTTGAAACTTATGAAATGGCTAAAGAAAGAGAAGCCAATTGTTTTGCTAAACATTGTATCGTTCCTTTGCCAGTATTACAACATTATATAAACTTAACAAATGATATATGGAATGTTAATTGGATTATAAGAGATATGTTTAGTACGAGTGATTCAGTTGCGAACTATATTGAAGAACATTTTGAAAATTACAGAAATTACTATAAACCTAGTAACCATAAAAAGTTAATTAAAAAGTTTTTTAACCCATTTAGACTGGAATATAGAGCAAATAGAAAAGAAAATTGGATTTAGATCAAACTTTAGAATATATAAAGGAGTGATGAATTATGGATTTAAAAGATTCTGTAAATGAACTTATTAGGAAGATTGAAAAGTACAAAGATAGGGTTTCTAATGAAGAAATGACCAAAACTGCGTTTGTATTACCCTTTTTTGATATGCTGGGATATGATACTAGAAATCCTTTTGAATTTCACGCTGAGTTTACAGCTGATGTAGCTGATGCTAAAGGCGAGAAAGTGGACTATGCAATTTTAATTGATGATACTCCTCAAATTTTAGTGGAATGCAAAGATTGTAATAATTCTTTGGCTAATTGCGACAAACAATTAACTAGATATTTCAATGTAACTAACGCTAAAATTGGAATTCTTACCAATGGAATCACTTATAAATTTTACACTGACCTTGAAAAACCAAACATGATGGACGAAAAGCCATTTTTAGAAATTGATTTATTAAAAATCAAAGATTACCAAATTAACGAATTAAAAAAATTTAAAAGAGAAACCTTTGAAATAGAAAACATATTAAATAGCGCAGAAGATTTAAAATACTCTGGCTTAATAAAGAAATTGCTGAAAGATGAATTTGAAGACCCTAGCGAAAATTTTAAAACGTATATTTTAAATGAAATTTACGAGGGGATTAAAACACAAAAAGTTAAAGACAGATTTACAACAACTATCACTAAATCTATCAATGAATTTTTAAATGACATAGTAAGAAATAAATTAGAAAATGCTTTAGAAAATAAAATTGAAATTCCAGAGGAAACTGAGGTTTTAGAAAGCGAAGAAGATGTTAGAGAAAATAAGATAGAAACTACCGAAGAAGAGGTAGAAGCTTTTGCAATTATAAAAGCAATTTTAGGAAAAAATATAGACCGAGAAAGAATATCATACAAAGATACTATAAAATACTTCTCTATTACATTAGACCATAATACTAATAAATGGTTCTGTAGATTATACCTTAATGGATCTATAAAATATATTAGATTTGTAGAATTAGATGCAAATGGTAAAAAAACTGATAGAGGAGAGAAGATTCAAATCAGTTCAGTTAATGACTTGTATGATTTTGAAGACAGATTATTAGAAGCTATAAAAGTATACGATAACTAAAATCAAATAAAAAAGCCCCATAAGTGCTACCAACACTTACAGGGTAAATATAGAGTGTGAACTCTCTACAACAAGTTAAGTAGATTATAACACACTCTAGCTTTTAATACAATTAGAAAAAGGAGTGTGATTTTTTATGGCTAGAAGAAAATCAAACGGTGAGGGAAGCATCTCGATTAAAATTAGAAATGGTAAAAACTATTACACAGGAGCCATAACACTAGGCTGGGACTCTCACGGAAAACAAATAAGAAAAACATTTAGCAGTTTTAAAAAATCAGATGTTGTTGATAAAATGAATACTGCCAAATACGAATATAAAAGAGGACTTAAATCCTCCAATGAAATGACCTTTGGAGAGTTATTCCACCACTGGATTTTTAATTATAAAAAACAAGAAGTTTCAAATAATACTTTTTATGAATATGAAACAGTCTACAGACTTAGGATTGAACCTTATAAAATTTCAAGATTAAAATCCAGTGAGATAACTTTAGATGATTTACAAAGATATTTTAACAAATTACAAGAAAAATTTAGTGCAAATACAATTAAAAAAACCTACATTCAAATAAATTCTTGTATGGCCTTTGCAGTTATTCAAGGTATCATTTTAAGAAATTTATGTCCTGGAGTATCTCTCCAAAAATTAGAGAAAAAAGAAAAATTAAATGTATTTAGTAAAGAGGAGCAAAAAAAGATAATTGAATTTTTAGATCTAAGAGATATTATAGACTGCTTGATATATTTTACATTTTACACTGGACTTAGGCTAGGAGAGTCATTGGGAGTTAAGTGGGAAGATATAAACGATAAGAATGTTTTAAAGGTAGCCAGGCAGTATAGAAGAAAAGTTGAAGTGACAAAAGTAGGAGAAAGAACTCTTAGTTACGAATTTAAAAAATTAAAGACTAAAAATAGCGAAAGGGAAATTCCTTTACCTCAAAAAGCGATAGATCTACTGAATAATATGATTAGAACAGGGGATTTAATATTTAGTGATTGTGGAAAACCCATCGAACCCAAACGACCACAAAGAAAAATCACTAAAATATGTAAAGATTTGAATATCCCACATAGAAGTTTCCATGCTTTAAGACATAGTTATGCAACGAGACTTTTTGAATTAAATATTCCAGTAAAAGCAGTACAAACTTTACTTGGCCACAGTGAGATAGGAACAACGATGGATATCTACACTCATGTTATGCTGGATAAAAAAGTAGAGTACATAGATCAGCTAAATCAAATATAATAAAAATAAGAGGAGATTTTAATTTCTCCTCTTTTAAAATGTCTGCTGTTTGTCTGCTGTAATTTTAAAAAGATATAATAACTTTCGTTAATTTTAATTTTTTAAAAACTTCTAAAATTACCATTTTTTCTAATTTTTAATAAGTTTTAATAACTTGTATTTTTTAATGGTGCCTGAGGGGGGACTTGAACCCCCAAGAAATTACTTTCGCAAGATTTTGAGTCTTGTGCGTTTACCAATTTCGCCACTCAGGCACAGCTTAATTAGTATATCATAAAAGCTTTTTATAGTCAAAATAAATTTAAGTAACTCCTTTTATTTCAGTTTTAAAAGATGCCCCATTCTATCTTTTTTTGTTTTCAAGTAAAGTTTATTTACTTTATTATATTTTATTTCTATCTCTTCTCTTTTTTCAACTTTCATCCCGTATTCTTCAAGTCCCTTTATTTTTAAAGGATTGTTGGTGAAAAGATTTACTGACTTCACTCCTAAGGCTTTTAACATTTGAGCTGCTGGGGCATAATCTCTCATATCTGCTCCAAAACCAAGTTTTAAGTTTGCATCTAAAGTATCTACTCCTTGCTCTTGAAGTTTATAAGCATCTAATTTATTTAAAAGTCCAATTCCTCTTCCTTCTTGTCTAAGATATATAATTGCTCCTAATCCTAAATCTTCTATTCTTCTCATAGCAGTTCTAAGTTGAGGACCGCAATCACATCTTAAAGAACCCAAAATATCTCCAGTAAAACATTCAGAATGTATTCTAACTGATACTTTTTCTTTATTTTTTAAATCTCCTTTTATAAGAGCTATATGTTCTTTTCCATCTAAATTATTTTCAAAACCTACTATTTTAAAATCTCCATATTCTGTTGGCATATTAGCTACCACTTTTACTTTCATAAGTTCTTCATGTTTTTTTCTATATTTCATTAAGTCTTTTATGGTTACAATTTTTAATTTATATTTTTCAGCAAGCTCTTCAAGATCATCCATTCTTGCCATGCTTCCATCTTCTTTTATAATTTCACAAATTACGGAAACAGGAGCTAAACCAGCAATTTTACATAAATCAACTGTCGCCTCTGTATGACCTTCTCTTGCAAGAATCCCTCCATCTTTTGCAATCAAGGGAAAAATATGTCCTGGTTTTGAAAAGTCTGATGCCTTAGAATTTTTATCTACTATCTTCTTTATTGTAGTTAATCTATCTCCAACTGATATTCCGGTTGTAGTTCCATCTTTTGCATCTATACTAAATGTAAAAGCTGTACATTTTGCATCAGTATTTTTAGCTGTCATTTGCTCTAAAGATAGTTTTTCAGCATATTCGATTGACATAGGAACACAAACTAATCCTTTTCCTTCAGTTATCATTAAATTTATTGAATCATAAGTTGCCTTTTCAGCTGCTACAAAAAAATCTCCCTCATTCTCTCTATTTTCATCATCTACAACAATAATTGGTTTTCCATTTTTTATGTCATCAATTATGTCTTCTACTTTGTACATCATTCCTCCTAAAATCCATTTTCTACTAAAAATTCTTTTGTTATTTTACTTTCTTTTTTATCATTTATACTCTCGTTATTTTCAAAAAATAATAATCTCTCTACATATTTTCCAAATAAATCTGTTTCAATATTCACAATATCTCCAATTTTTTTTTCTCCTAGTATTATAGCAGTTTGACTGTGTGGTATCAAGGAAATTCCAAAACTTTTTTCTTTCAACAACATAACTGTCAAACTTGCTCCATCAACTGTTATTCTACCCTTTTCAACGATATACTTCATATATTTAGGTGAAATTTCTATCTCAAAAATCTGAGCTATTCCCTCTTTATAGATTGAAATTATCTTTCCCTCACAGTCCACATCTCCTGTTACTAAATGTCCTCCTAAAAAAGTTGATAAAGTTAAAGATTTTTCTAAATTTACTTTATTCCCACTTTTCAGTCTTTTCAAATTTGTTCTTTTAACTGTTTCATACATACAATCAGCAACAAAGTAATTGTCTCCTATTTCAACTGCCGTTAAACAAACTCCATTTGTTGCTATACTATCTCCAATTTTTGAGTTTTCTAATACTTTGTTAGCTTTTACTTTTATCTTTACAGATTTATCCCCTGAATTTATAGATACTACTTCTCCAATTTCCTCAACTAAACCAGTAAACATATCTCACTTCCTATTTATAAAATTCAACCGAAATATTATTATCATATTTATTAAACTTAACATTCTCCAAAGTAAATATTTCATCTATATTTTTAAATTTAAATCCATCTACAAACGACACTGCTTTACTATCTCCCATAATTTTAGGAGCAATAAAAATTTCTCCACCATCTATTAAATTTTCTTCAAAAGCACTTGAAATTAATTTCCCTCCACCTTCAAGTAATACTGAATATATTTCGTATTTAAATAATTTTTTTAAGATATCATCTATCTTAAATTTTTTTCCTTCTAAAAATTCAATTTTTGTCCCTAATGCCTCTAACTCTTTTATTTTCTCTATTTTTTTATTTTCTGTAGAAGTTATTATTATTGCCTTTTTATCTTTAAAATTTAAAATTTTTGCTTCTAAAGGAATCTCTAAATTTGGATCAACAACTATTCTAAAAGGATTTCTTCCGTTTTGAATTCTAGCATCTAAACTGGGATTATCTTTTAAAACAGTATTTATCCCAACCATTATCCCCACATATTTGTTACGGAGCATTTGAACTTTTTCCCTTGCAGAAGAATTAGTAATCCATTTTGAATTTCCTTCTCTTGTGGCCAATTTACCATCTAAAGTTATTCCACACTTTAAGAAAAGATAGGGCTTTTTTTCTTTTATATATTTAAAAAATACTCTGTTTAGATTTTTTGCTTCTTGCTCTAAAAGACCTATTTCAACTTCTATTCCTGCTTCCTGTAGTAATTTTATTCCTTTTCCTGAAACAAGTGGATTAGGATCTAAAACCGCTACAAAACATTTTTTTATTTTACTTTCTATTATTTTTTTTACACAGGGAGGTGTTTTACCATAATGTGAACATGGCTCTAATGTAACATACAAAACTGCTCCTTCTGGATTTTCAATAGCATTATCTACAGCATTTACCTCTGCATGAGCATCACCATATTTTTTATGCCAACCCTCACCTATTATCTTCCCATTTTTCACAAGAACTGCTCCAACAAGTGGATTAGGATCCACTTTTCCTTCTCCCAATTTAGCAAGTTCTATAGCTCTAAGCATATATTCTCTATCCATATTCACCCTCTTGTCTTACCAAAAATTTATATTTTCTTTAAAACATCTATCATTTCAATTGCTGTAAGTGCTGCATCTGCTCCTTTATTTCCCGCTTTTGTTCCAGCTCTTTCTATAGCTTCTTCTATTGAATTTGTTGTTAAAACTCCAAATATTACTGGAATCTCACTCTCAAGTGATACATGTGCAACTCCTTTTGATACTTCTGCACACACATAATCAAAATGTGGAGTAGAGCCTTTAATAACTGCTCCTAGCGTTATAACTGCATCATATTTTTTTGATTGAGCTAATTTCTTTGCTACTAATGGTATTTCAAATGCTCCCGGAACCCAGACAAGATTTATATTATCTTCTTTAACCTCATGTCTTTTTAATATATCTTCTGCTCCACCTATAAGTTTTGAAGTTATAAATTCATTGAATCTTGCCGCTACAATAGCCACTTTTAAATTTTTCCCAACTAATTTACCTTCTAATACTTTCATTAATATCCCTCCACTTTTTTTATTTTAATCTTGTTATTTTTAAAATTGCAATTATCATTACAACTGCACTTACAATTTGAATAGGACTTAAAATATGTCCGTTGAATATATAATCAAAAATTACACTTGAAATAGGAAAACAAAGTTCACACATAGTTGCAACCCTTGCTTTAATATATTTTAATCCTATATAGTAAAGCATAATCGCTCCACTACCAGTTGTTAATGCAATTATGATAAATATTTTCCAATCGAATAACGTAGCTGTTTCAAAACCTCCAAACCCTACTCCGAATGCCACTATAAAAAACATTATAAAACTTGTTAGCATGTATCTTAAATATAATGCTGTTCTAAAAGAAGAATTTTGTAATATTTTTTTCCCAAATACAGTCGCACTTCCAAAAGAGAAGGCTGCTAGCATAGAATAACCTGCTGCAAGTATTAAATTTTTCCCTACAACTTCAGGAAGATTAAATTCAAAAGTTAAAAAATACCCTCCAATTAAAGCTATAGCTCCCCAAAACAAGTAATCTTTTTTTAATTTTTCCCCTAAAATTATTCTCGCCAGAACAATTGCAAATATTGGTTGTAATTTTTGCAATAAAGTTACTATTGTTAAATGTTTAAAATTAACTAAAAACAATGCTTTTACTATTGCTAATGTCCCCAAACATCCTCCAAATAATGCTACACAAAAATAAAAAAACAAATCACTTTTTCCCAAGTTTTTTATATTTTTTACTTCATCTTTTCCAAATAATAAAGTCATTCCAACAAACGGTAATAAATGTAATATAAATACTACAAAAGGTACACTTAAATGAAAAAGTCTTGGTGTTAAAACTATTCCATCAAATCCCCACATTATAGCTGCAAAACATATAAGTAATGCTCCTTTTATTTCTTTTCTCATTCTAAAATTTCCTCCTATGCTTAATCAATTAAGTAAAACAACAAATATTCTTCTAAAAATATTAATTTTATAATAAAAAACCCGAATTAAAAATTCGGGTTCAATTAACTACACTATTAAAATACCTATAACTTTCCAAATGAAAACTTAACAAAGTATTTCAAAATAATTTCCTCTCTCATCCAGACTTTACTGTCGGTTTTGGAATTTCACCAAATCAAAACATTTTTATATTTTTTAATGTTTTCGTGGACTATACCACCGGTCGGGAATTGTTTTTCAACTCACCCTGCCCCGAAGAATATTTAATTTTACATCTTTACTATATTATTTATTTTTATTTTTGTCAACAAATATTTCAAATATTATTTCTATTTCTTAAAAAAACTACATATAAATTTTATTATATTTACTGTTTTCTAGTTATCTAAAATTTCTAAATTATTAAAACGCTGTTACAACAGCTCCCTTATATTTTTCAATAATAAAGTTTTTAACTTTTTCTGTTTTTAATTTTTCAATTAATTTTTTTATATCTTCATTATTTTCATTTTCTTTTTTTACAACTAAAATATTCGCATAAGGAGACTCTTCTCCTTCAATTAAAATAGCATCTTTTGTAGGTTTTAATCCAGCTTCTAAAGCATAGTTACTGTTTATTACTGCTCCTGCTATATCCGGTAAAATTCTTGGTAATTGTGCCGCCTCAACAGCTTTAAATTTTATTTTTTTAGGATTTTCAGCTATATCAAATTCTGTCGCATATAAATTGCTTGGATCATTTAATTTTATAAGCCCATTATTGTGTAATAAAATTAAAGCTCTTCCCCCATTTGAAGGGTCATTAGGTATAGCAATTATATTTCCTTTTTTTAAATCTTCAGTAGTTTTTATTTTTTTAGAATAAAATCCTAACGGTTCAATATGAATTTTTGCAACTGACTTTAAATCTAAATTTCTCTCTTGTGAAAATTTATCAAGATATGGTTTATGTTGAAAGAAATTTACATCAATTTCTCCATCATTTAAAGCTAAATTCGGAGTAACGTAATCTGACATTTCAATTATTTTCAAATCTATTCCCTCAGCTTTTAAATCTTCTTTTACTAAGTTCAAAATTTCTGAATGTGGTACAGGACTTGCTCCAACCTTCAATACTCCAGCAAATGCTCCTAAAGATATAAATAAAAATGTCCCAATCCCCACTAATTTTTTTAATCCTTCTCTCATTTCTAACTAACCTCCTATTTTTTTTGTAAATTTTTAATGTCTTATATTTTTCTATTATATTTTTTAATTTTTACCAATTTTCTTTTGTCTGCTATTTGCAATATAATTTCCTATTGTCTGTATAATTTGAACAAGGACTATTATTATTATGATTGCATAAATCATAATATCCAACTTAAACCTTAAATATCCATATCTAATTGCTAAATCTCCAAGGCCTCCTGCTCCTATCGTTCCTGCCATTGCAGAATAGCCTATTAAATTTATTATTGTAACCGTAATTCCATGTACTAAACTTGAAAAACATTCAGGTAACATAACCTTAAAAATTATTTCATAATTTCCAGCTCCCATACTTTGACTAGCTTCTATAAGCCCCTCATCTATTTCAAGCAATGCTCCCTCAACAATTCTTGCTACAAAAGGTGCAGCAGCTATTGATAAAGGAACTATTGCAGCTGTAGCTCCTATAGTGGTTCCAACAACAATTCTTGAAAGTGGAAATAAAATTATCATAAGTATAATAAACGGAAAAGAACGAGTTGTATTTATTATAATTTGTAGTATCGAATTAAACTTTTTCATTTCATATATATTATTTTCTCTTGTTATAACTAATAAAATCCCTATTGGAAAACCTATAAGTAAAGAAAATACTGTTGAGAAAAAAACCATATATAAAGTTTCTAAAGTTGAGGTTAAAAGCATATTAATTACCATCGTATATCACCTCTACTATTACTTCCCCTTCTTTTTTTATAACTTCTATTGCTCTTTCTTGTGAATCAATACTTCCTGATAATTCTAAAAATAAATGTCCTACTTTCATTGTAGATAATTTGTCTACAGCTCCCCCAAGAATACTGACATCAATATCGTATTCTCTTATCATCTTTGAAATTATAGGCTCTTGTGCTACATTTCCAATAAATTTTACATTTATAATATATTTTCTCTTATTTTTAAAATACTTAAACTCAACTTCATCTTGAAGATTTAAAACAAGGTCTTTTGTTACTGGATTTTTTGGTCTAGCAAAAATTTCATGAAGTGCACCACACTCAACAATTTCCCCATCAGACATTATAGCAACTTTATTACAAACTTCTTTTACTACTTCCATTTGATGAGTTATCATAATAACAGTCAAGCCTAAACTTTCTTGTATTTTTTTTATAAGCTCTAAAATTGATTTAGTTGTTTTAGGATCTAATGCCGATGTTGCCTCATCAGATAATAAAATATCAGGATTATTTGCCAAAGCTCTTGCTATTGAAACTCTTTGTTTCTGTCCTCCACTCAACTGACTAGGATAATATTCTGACTTATCTTCTAAACCAACTATTTCTAGCAATTCATTTACTCTTTTTTTAATCTCTTTCTTATTCCATTTTGCAATTTCTAGAGAAAAAGCTATATTTTCTGCAACTGTCTTAGAAGATAGAAGATTAAAGTGTTGAAATATCATTCCTATTTTTTTTCTTCTATCTAAAAGTTCTTTCTTTGATAAAGAAATAATATCTTCTCCATTAATTTTTATGCTTCCACTTGTAGGCTCTTCTAATCTGTTTATAAGTCTTATAAGAGAAGACTTCCCAGCTCCACTTAAACCTATAATACCAAATATATCTCCTTTTTCTATTTCTAAATTTATATCTTTTACAGCATGAAAACCATTAGAATAAATTTTATTTATATCTTTTAGGACAATCATTTTTTCACCTCGCTTTTCTCCTAAATTATCAATTCCCAAATTATAATTTTTTAGATTATAAATTAAAAAATCTCCATATTTTTTATATGGAGATAACATTTTAATTCATCTCCATCTAAATCGGAATTAGCACCACATTTCATTATCGAAATAGGTTGCTGAAACATCATTGGGCCGGTCCCTTCGTTTCTCTTGATGGTTTTTAACTTATTTTTTAAATTTATTAAGTATATAATAGATTTTTTAATTTGTCAAATTTTTTATAATTAATTCATTAAAAAGTTTTGGGCTCTTAGGGCTTTTTCTTAGATTTTACTTAGAGTTTATTGAATAGTGAAACTATTCTTACAAAGTCTTAGATGATTTTATGAAATAAAAGTATAAGGTGAAGCCTTAAAGTTGTCGGACGCAACCGCGTCCAATCCGAGCCAGTGAGCAAAGCCAATGCAGACGAGCAAAAAACTTTTATCTTTACTCTTTTTCATCTCTTGAAAAAGTAAGAGATAAGTCAATTTATAATTTCCTTGTAAATAAAAAAATAGCGACTATATACAAGTCGCTAATAAAATTTTTTAATAATTTAATTTTTTATTTTATAATTTTTTCCCTCAAATAAATTATCTCACTTTTAATCTCATCTAATTTTTTATTTATATCTTCCTTAAAATCTTTGTGCACTTCTTTATCTAATTTTCTATCTATATATGAAACAATAAATCTATGATAAATAAAGAAGCCACTTATTAGCATTCCTGCTAATGAAATAATAGTTTCAATATTCATTTTAAATCAACTCCTTTTATTTTTTCTAAAATATTTTCTCCCAAAAATCCTAACTGCCCCATACATCAAACTTCTTTTTAAAAAATTTACTCCGTTCTCTTTCATAATTTCCAAAAATATTCTATCTGCAATTTTTCTATCAATAAATTCATAAGAATATTTACACTCTTTTGAATATAAATAATCATGAATTATTGAAGCCCTTAAGTAGCCTTTCCCAAATGGTTCAAATATGTTCCATAAAATTTTAGGTGTGCTTGCTAAATCAGTTATAAATTTAGCTGGGACTATAATTATATAGCCTAAGCACATATAGCTATAAGAGCTTACTAACTGCCATTTATTATATGAAAAATATTTTAAATTTAATTTTAATAATTCCATTTTTTCCTCCTTTCTTAATCTTCCAATTGAAAATGACAACCATCAAAGAAAGATTTAAAATCTCCACCCCACTTTATTTTTATATTTAATCTTTCGGCAACTTTTTTTATATGATTTGCTACCAATTTATAATTTTCAACTTCCCAATTTGCCTCATCATTTTTAATAATTGCTATATCAACAGCCTTACCCACAAGATGATATGATTTTAAAGTTTTACTAAAACCTAATCTCAATAATTCTCTTTGTCGCTCCAGTGTTCTTATTCCCTCTGTAATTTTAAAATCTAGTGGGCTATCTGCAATTGCTTCTGTAAATAAAATTTGTAGTTTTTTATCAACTGTTTTTAGTTTTTTTAAACTTGAATTTGAGAAATAAAACATAGATTCCTCCTTCTTTTTATAAAATTATTTTTCTTTGGGGCGACTGCGTCCCTGCGGGACTGCCGCCCTTATATGATGGGGGCTCCGCCCCCAATACCCCACTAAATATTTATTTGTTCCTTTATTTTATCTATGACAAGGAAGCATGTTATTTTTTATTTCAAAAAGTTTTTCTTAATTTTTCTCCAAGAAGGCTTTCTCAGTTTCTCTTAAAGAGCCTTTAAAATTTTTCAGTAAAAATTTGTAATAAGTATTAGAGAAATCTTGCGTGTCTGAGCATAGCGAGTTGGCAAGTTTCTCTTAACGAATTAGAGTTTTTATGCTTAAAGAAATTTTGTGCTCTTAGGGCTTTTTGTCACTTTTTTGTCAGTAAAAAAGTAAGATATTAAAATTTGTTTTTCTATTTTTTCAGCTTTTGAAAAAGTAAGAGCTAAATTAAATTTAAAAGAAAAGGAGAGCAACTGCTCTCCAATTCTTTAATTTATTTTAAGCAGCTTAAGCAATAAATGCTTCAATTGCTTCTAGCTCTATTTTTTTGAAAGCAATAGTTTTAAGTCTATTTCCACCAGACTTAATTTCTTTTTCTAGTTGCTCTATCCATTCATCATAAGAAGCATAAACATCTGTTTCTAAGACATCCCCGTTTTCTTTTTGCATTTGAACTTGTTTTAGAGAAGCCTTATCATCTTCTATTTCTCTTGCTACTGCTATCTCTTTTTTTATTTCCTTTTTCAATTTTTCAGAATAATCTCCTAATATAACTTTTTTTTCAGCTAATTCCATTTTTAATTCCTCCTTTTAATTTAAAATTTTTCTAAATTTTATAAGAAGTTGCTAGCTATCTTCTATATTTAAATTATACAAAAGTTTTTTTCAAATTGTAATGATGGCAAACTGACGGCAAACTGATGGCAGTTTTCAAAAAAGACACTTAAAAAGTCCATAAAATAATACTTCTAAAATTTCATTTTTGATAAAAATTTGGAAAATTTTTTGAAAATCTTAAAAAAATTTTTATTTTTTTAGATGTAGATTTATTATCTACCCAACAGATATGTTGTAACACTCCGTCAAATATAAATTCTATCGCACTCAACATCTAAACTTTCTAACTTAAATCAAGTCTTGTATACTAAAATGAAATTCCAATTGCTTTAATAAATTTCTTCTAGCACAATAGACATTTCTCACATCAATATTTAATTTTTCTGAAATTTCCTCATAAGACATTTTTCTAAAATATTTAAGTGGGATATACTCATAATTTTTGCATTCTTTTATCATCTCAAGAGAAGTTTCAACTTTGCTTAGAAAATCATTGTACTCATTATTTTTATTCAATTTCTTATATTTCTTGTAGCTGAACAATATATTTTCTATTTTTCTTAAAACTTCTTTATTCATTTTACTCATAATTATTCTTCAACTCCTTAAATATAATCTATTTTTTAAAATAATATTCTAAAATTTTTTTTAAGTCTTTTATCTTCAAAATTCATCTCGATTCTTTCTACCATTTGACTAAGTCTTGAAAAAATCTTATCGCTATTTCCAAATCTTAAATGATTTTTTAATTCAAACTCAGCTAAATTTGTTGTTATAATAATAGGCTTTTGTGCAATATTTCTTGTATTAAATAAATTATATACTTTTTCTTCTCCCCAATTTGCACCATCTTTTCTATTTATTTGTTCACTCCCCACATCATCAATAAAAAGCATATCAACTTCTTTTATTGCAGATAAAAATTTAGCTTCTTCTTTAAAATCTTCTCTTAAAATTTTAAAATAATCACTTAAAGTTAAACTCACCACAGAAAAACCTCTTTTTTCTAATTCATTACAAATACAATTTGCCAAAAAAGTTTTTCCACTTCCAGCTGTTCCACAAAATAAAAAACCTCCTCCAATTTTTAGATTTTCTGAAAATTTTTTACAATATCCATAGGCATTTTCATATATTTTAGCCTCTTCTTTTGTTAAAATTGTTCTATCCACATTTGAAAAAAGTTCCTTTTTCTCATTTCTAGTATTCACAGAATATTTTTGAAATTTTTTTAATTTAGCATTTATTCTATACGTTCTCATACACTTGCAGTCTCTACCTGTTAAATATCCTTCATCATTAACAAAAGATATTACTTCTCCACAAACTTTGCAGTATTCTTTATCTGGAATTTTATACTCATCTAAATTTATATTTTTTTTGGCTAAAATCTCTTTAATAAATTTTTCTACATCTTCTATTTTCTCCATAATAAAATCCTCCTAATTTTTGAGGCTGTGGAAGTTTTAGTTCCGCAGTTGCCCTAAATATAAATTATTCTTACTCAAGCCTTTAATTAAAATAAAATTAGAATTTTTAAGAGCCTCTAAAATTTCTCAGTAAAAGTGTTAATTTGTTAAGGGAAACTTTTCCCTAAAAAAATTTCTAAATATTCTTGTATAGAAAAAATTTTTTTATTTAGATATATATTATTATTTAATTTATTATTTAATTTATTATTTAATTCATTATTTAATTTATTGTTAATATTTAAATTATTATTATTTATATCTAATTTATTTATATTTAAATTATTATTATCTATATTATCTTCTATATTTTTATTTATATTATTATATATATTATTAGGTAAAGTTTCTTGCATACCCCCATACAATTTTTTTGTATCCCCTATGCAACTTTCTTGCATACCTATACAATTTTCTTTTCTATCTAAATCTTTCAAATTTGAATTTATTAAAGCTTTATACTTACAATATTTTACATTCTTTATTATTACTTCCTCTTTTTTTAATAATTTTTTTTCAATTAAATTATTTAAAATTTTCATTGTAGTTTGTTTACTAGAATTTATCCAAGAAGCTAAATAACTTAAACTTCCAGTGAAATATTGATTTTCATTTTGAGAATAACCATAAATAATTGCATAAACCATAAGTTCATTTCCTTTTAAATCTAAGTCATTAATCATAAATGCTTGCACAATAAAAAATCCATCTCTTCTCAATTCCATTTTCAATTCCTCCTTTAATTTTAAAATTAAAAGCCATTTTTAAACTAAATAAAAATTTTTTTCTTCTATATTAAAATTATATAAAAATATTTTTGAAATTGTAATGATGGCAAACTGATGGCAAACTGACGGCAAACTGATGGCAGTTTTCAAAATATATACTTCAAACGTTCATAAAAATAGAAGTCTAAAAATTGAAAAAATCGTAA
>PDWI01001081.1_pt1 | contig 44179 bp, 40 predicted proteins | sample 1430891 | NCBI WGS metagenome assembly PDWI01 (sample SAMN01162508, study PRJNA174530) | Oral metagenome, whole genome shotgun sequencing project. | biome: Marine environment; feature: Marine mammal; material: Swab sample of the gingival sulcus; isolation source: swab sample of gingival sulcus... | reverse complement strand
GCAATAAACCAAGGCGCGTTGATTGACAACGCTTGTTCAAATAATGATTTCATCATACGAGTATTTTAACTTACCCACTTGATTTTGGGGAGAGCCATGCGTTATTCATTGGTTGACCGTACCTTGGTTAAGCGGAGTGACTTAGCAAAGTTATTAACACAACAGTCAGCACGCTTCTCAACGCACGAAAGCCAGAAATTAAAAACACTCACTTATAACCCCAATAATGGGAAACTTTATGTTCGCGCCGATATTATCTTTAAACAACAGGGGAAAGAAGAGGTTGACGAAAAGGATATTTATATTATACCAGAAATAACTTGCGCAACGTGCGATGATGCCAGTTATTCTTCGATTCATCAATACACATATGGAGGCGAAACCAGCGGGCATCACGGTCATTGGAGTGTGCCTTTTGCAGAACGCAATGCTGAATGGCTAGCAGATTTAGGTGAGGCAGAAATGCCAATAAATTATACCTACTCCTATTTTGCCCATTCTAAAAAGTCACAGGTACTTGACCTCTACTTAGTAGGGAATATAACACAAGCAGGTCTAGACAAATACCGAGTGTTATTGACAACTTACTATGCCAACGAGGCATTGACCAATGAAGCTCCATATTATTTGGTATCAAGCCAGCACCTTATTATTTATCAAAGTATTGCCATTGGCTTCGTACTCATCACGTTTATTTTTCAATATATTTCGCGCCGAAGATTTGGGAACAAAAAAGACATCGTAGTCGGCATATTGTTACTTGTTTTTTCTTTGCTGAATATTGAGTTTTGGTATATGAATTACATGGTTATTGGTATGGGAATTATTGCTGTATCGGCTGTTCTATTAGTATTCTCCAGCGATGTGTATATGCTGTTTTATTTGCTGGGGACGTTATTTATTAGCGATGTTTCACATCTCCAATATGGTAGTAGTAAGGCGTTTCTTTTTCATACCATCCTACTCTATTCTATCGGATTTTTACTGTTTCATATGACACATGTCAAAAAAGCAGGACCGGTAAAGTGGTTGGGTTAGATTAGCTGGTATTGCCGCTTCTCAGAGCATTTTAGGCGCAGATTTCTCTGCTGGCCCTAGCGGTTGTGTCGTTGATGATTGTGGCAACAATTCGCGTATCGCTGGAAGAAGGGTAATCACGACAGCGCTAGTATCTTGCTGATACGAACGCTGTCGCAAAGTCGTTAAATGCCGTGATTGAGTCGATTAAAAATCGTCAAGAAGCTCGTGCCAATGCCGGTTCGCTGAATATCAATGGGGATATTCAGCGCTCTTGAAATATCACCGGCCGAAATAACGCCGCGAATTTGGTGCTCTTCGTGGTCAACCACTAGGCAATAACGCTGGCCGATATGCTGGAGTGCGTCGATAACCTCGTTAATGGTTGCACCTTTAAATTCTTTGTAGTCAAGAGCGTGCAGCTCAGATTTGCGCCACATGCAGTCTTTAATCAATAGATCGGCTTTTTCGCGGCCTTCCATAATTGCTTTTTTTCCCAGTTCCTCATCGCTTAGATTGAGCAAAGGCAGAATGCCTCTAAAATGTCTTTTGTTATCGATAACAATTTCTAAATTGACATGCGCTTTTTCCATAATTTCACGAACGTGCAAAGCCGACGCGGTTTCCTCAATCAACATGGGGGGAATGTGTTTAAAGTCGGTAAAAATCTCCATAATTGACGAGTCCTTCGTCAGCTTGGGTTTGGCGTCATTGAAAATCAAATCGTCAATCTTTTCTATATCAAATACATGTAATCGCATAATTTTTCCTCAGTTAATGATGTGAATAGGGTTTCAATTGTGGTAAATATCGTCAAATAGCTTAACTTCCATGTAATTATACAATAGGATGCGGCCACATGGACTTTTTTATTCTCTTATAGAAGATATTTAATTTTTCTTTTAGCTGTCACCCCGATGCGCTCATCGGCTTGAGAACACGCTCTGGCGGACAAGGCCATATTTTGCGATAATATTCGCCCTATAGCAATGTAGGCGTGAGTGTTAACTATTGAGAACCGGCCTGAAAAATGAGTAAACCCAATACTGATGAGGCGATGCGAAAGCTCATCGCACAAATCCGCGCAGCCCTGCCATTTCATTTGCCCAAAGACCAGCTGTGTTCAGGGTGCAGTCGTCACGGCTGCGCGTTTAAATTGCTAGAATATATGGACAGTGAGCTATGCGATTGGGAAAGGCGACTAAACTGTGGTGATGTCCCGACTTTTGGTGATATCCAGCAGCTCACGAAAGTGAGCACCAAAGTGCATAAGGCACTGTTGAAAACTGGTGTAATCCAATAAACATTATTGCGGCATTACCACATCCGCTAGCGTCACGAACTGCCCCAACCCCAAGCGTCCAAGCGGCGCAATCGTTTTAGCATCAATGCGGAGACGTTTGCCGTTTTTCGATACGGCGGCATCGTCGATATAGACGCTTTCAATCTCGGCAAAAATCAGCGTTTGCGCCTTGCCCACCGTGTCGCTATGATGCAGCCGGCAAGCAAAAGCAATCGGCGCACCACTGAGGCGCTGTTGCCCTGTTCCGGCAAAGTCGCATAAGTCAGCCGCAATCAAGGCCACCTCTGAATCGCCGTAATTCAGCGGCTGGGCGCTGTCTTGCAGTGCTTGTAGTTGCGTTTCTGTCGCGATATGAATGACTAATTTTTCCTCTCGCAAGGTGTTGATGACGGTGTCTTTAAGCCCGCCTTCTGGTTTGGCGGCGCAGGAAAACATCAATAATGGCGGCTCAGACGACACGGCACTAAAGTAGGAAAAAGGCGCTAAGTTGTGCGACTGACCATCGACGTTTTTCGTCAATACCCAAGCAATCGGGCGCGGAATGACCGTTTGCGTTATCAAGTGATAGGCTGCTGTTGGCGATAAGTTGTCAAATTCAATTTGCATAAGTTGTTCCTCTTTGTTAAGACACGCCCTAGGTATTATACGCGTTTTTTGTGTTTTTTATCGCGAGTTAACAGAAAAATTAGCAATCCTAAAGATAAGCATTTTAGATAAGAATTATTTGAGGTAGAATAGGCGGCCTTGATATCAAAACCTGTCAATCGCATGTCGAATAATATTGTCTTAGTCGGCCCAATGGGCGCGGGAAAAACCACCCTAGGGAAAAAGCTCGCCAAATATTTAAAGCGCCCTTTTATTGATGTTGATGAGACCATTCAACAGCGTTTGGGCGTCACCATCCAAACCATCTTTGATACCGAGGGCGAGGCTGGCTTTCGTCAACGCGAATTGGCCATTTTAGGCGATATTTTACGACAGTATAACGACGCCGTCATTGCCACGGGTGGGGGCTGCGTGCTCACCCCCGATTGCCGCAAGCTGATTGTCTCGGAGCGCTTGGTGGTGCACGTGGACGTCGGTTTGACGCAGCAGTGTGAGCGCCTGAAATACGACAAAAAACGGCCGATATTGCAAGGCGGCAGTTTGCGCGAAAAGCTCAAAAAATTGCGTGCCGAACGCCACGATATTTACCGCTCTGTTGCCGATATGCATTTGATGACTGACCGCATGAGCTTTAAAAAAATGCTTTTGCTAATCGAACAACAATTAACCAACTAACCTATTAGATTCATGCCATGAAAACTTTAGCCATTTACCATTCAGACAGGCACTATGTCTATCAACTATTAATGCAGTTTCAAGCACGTTTGCCATCGCACAACGTCGTGGCGTGGCGTGAAAACGTCGCCGCCGACTATTTATTGTCGTGGCATCCCGACCCCAAAATTTTTAGCACGCAAAACGTCAAAGTCATTTTTGCGCTAGGTGCTGGTGTCGATGCTTTCTTAGCTGCCGATATTCCAGAGAGCATCCCGCTAGTGCGTTTAGAAGAAGCCGGCATGGGCGATCAAATGCTAGAAATGGCCTTGTACGGCGTTTTGCACTATTCGCGCGATATGGTGACGCTCAACCGCGCCCAGCGTCAAAAACAGTGGTTGCCCTTGTCGACGCCGAAAAAACTGCCGTTTTCAACCCGTGTTGGCGTTATGGGGCTGGGGCAACTTGGTCGTCATGTGGCGGTGAATTTGGCTAACATCGGCTATTCAGTCAGCGGTTATAGCCGCACGTTAAAATCGCTGGACAACGTGGCGTGCTACGACGATGAGCATTTTGATGCCTTCTTGCACCACAGCGAAGTGCTGATTAACTTACTGCCGCTGACCGCCGAAACCGAAGGGTGTTTGAACACGACCTTGTTTGAGCGTTTACCCAAGGGCGCTTTTCTTATCAATATCGCTCGCGGCCGCCACTTAATGGAAGAAGATTTGTTGAACGCCCTGAACAGCGGCCAACTCAGCGGTGCGTTGTTGGACGTCTTTCGCACCGAGCCATTGCCGAAAATTCACCCCTTCTGGAGCGATGACCGCATTATTGTTACGCCACATCTGGCGGCTATTACCTTGCCAAATCATGCGGTTGACCAAATTAGTCACAATATTTTAGCCTTTGAGGCCAGCCGGCCGATGACGGGTGTCATTGACCGCAAACGTGGTTATTAGGGCGTGTCTTCAATCCAAAGTCGAAGTTTTCAATTGGCCCACTCATCATGAACGAATTTTTATCTACGTTACTCATTTTTCTTCTCATCATGAATCCGCTGGATTTGGTGCCGATATTTCTGTCGCTGACAGCCGGCACACCCAGCAACTACAAAAAGAAAATGGCTATCAAAGGCCCGATAATTGCTTGGAGCATCTTGTTATTTTTTGGTTTTCTTGGTGATAGTATCCTGTCGGGACTGGGAATTAGCTTGGCGGCATTTAGAGTTGGCGGCGGTATCCTGTTGGGTATTACCGGCATTCGCATGGTGTTAGAGCACCGGCAAAAAACCAACCGCGCCAAGGCCGAAGCCTTAAATGCTCACGACGATTTGGAAGACATCGCCGTTTTTCCACTGGCAACGCTATTTTTGGCCGGCCCCGGTTCGATGACGGCGATGATTATTGCCATGAACGCCAGTGGTGGCGATTGGTTGACGCAACTGTTGACGGTGGCGGCGATGACCTTGGTACTGGTCGCCGTGATGGTGAGTTTTATTTTGTCGGGGAAAATTGCCCACCGAATTCCAGAGGATTTCACCTCGGCCATTACACGGGTGTTGGGGATTTTGTTGATTGCGCTGGCGGTACAATTGGTATTTGATGGTACGAAAATAGCATTTTCGCTTTAAAAAAACAGTGATTACTTTGTTATCAAAAAAGTCCATGTAGGGTGGACAGCGTAGCGTAACCCACCGATTGCAGGACATTCAAATTGAGCAAAAGGCTTTACCACCGGCAATGGCGCTCATCATCGTAGGGGCAGACCCGCGTGTCTGCCCTTGGTTGGAGAAAGCTAGTGGCTTGTTGTTTCAGAATAATTTTATTGATACCTTGAAACAGCTGCTATTCCCTGCCAAGAGCGAATCCCTGCCAAGGGCGAATGGCGGGTTTCGCTTTTGTAGAGACAGGGCGCGCCCTGTCTCTACATTCCAAAATACTATCTATTGGGTTTGGTATTATTTTGTAAATTGAATATAGATATTACTTTTTAGCTTGCTTGTATAAATACGCCATGATTTCTTGCATGTCGTGAGCGGCACGAGAAAAATTGCCAACCAGCAAGCGCCTCGCTTCGTGGTCGTTGCCGCTGTCGTGGAGTCTGACAATTTCGGCGGCGCATTCATGGTACTTTTTGTGCGCTACTTCAAGTTCGGGGAAGCGCGCCAAGTCGCCATACTTTTCTTTGCCTTCGCTGTGCAACCAAACACCCAACTCGCAACCGATGTGGTCTCCCATTTCCTCACAGGAGAGCGCCTCCTGCGAGCCGGAGATATAATTGGTCAGTCGCAGCCGAGCCGACAGCACTTTGTTTAAAATGGCGTGTAGCGTCAATTCTTGTACACGGCCTTCAACAAATAGCGTTAATGGCTCGTTACCGTTGTCGCTATCGTGCTGTGTTTTTTTAAAATAGCGCGTGAAGTGATTTAACAAACTCATGGGCGTTACTCCTGTAACTGCGTATAAAATGATTAATTCCTTGTGCCAAACCCGTAAATATTATGTTTCAGCGTAGCGGCAGGGTGAACGCTACCGCTACAAAATGACGAACTTTGTCTTTTAGGAATTGGTATTAAGCAAACTTTTTCAGCAACAACGAACCGTTGGTGCCGCCAAACCCGAAAGAATTCGACAGCGCGTATTCCATCTCAAAGGCTTTGGCTTCGTTGGCGATAAGATCAATACTGGTAAATTCGGGGTTATCCAAATTAATTGTCGGCGGTGCGACAGCATTTTTCAGCGCCAAGGCTGTGAAAATGGCCTCAATAGCACCGGCCGCTCCCAGTGCGTGCCCTGTCATGGACTTGGTCGAACTCATTTTGACGCCATCATTGTTGCCGGCCAACAAGCGCTCTACTGCGGCGAATTCAGCGCGGTCACCCAATGGCGTTGATGTGCCGTGGGCGTTAATGTAGTCGATGGCCTCGATATTGACTTGAGCATCTGCCAAGGCATTTTTCATGGCGCGATAAGCCCCCTCGCCATCCGCAGGCGGCATGGTGATGTGATAGGCATCGCTGCTCATGCCAAAGCCGACAATTTCGGCATAGATATTGGCACCACGGGCTTTGGCGGCTTCTAGTTCTTCTAAGACTACAATGCCCGACGCATCGGCGAGCACAAAGCCATCGCGGTCTTTATCCCACGGGCGACTTGCACCAGCTGGGTTGTCATTGTTAGTCGATAGCGCTCTGGCGGCGGCAAAGCCGGCAATACCAATCGCACACGAAGCCATTTCCGTGCCACCGGCAACCATTTTGTCGGCATCGCCGTATTGAATCATGCGCACGGCTTGGCCAATGCAATGTGTGCCAGAAGTACAAGCCGTCACCGTGGACAAGCTCGGCCCGCGAATGCCAAAGTGCATGGAGACGTGACCGCCGGCCATATTGACCAAGCTGCGCGGCACATAAAACGGCGTGACACGACGCGGCCCTTTTTCCAAAAAGGTTTTGTAGCCTTCGGTAATTCCCGGCAACCCACCGATGCCAGAGCCAATAATAACCCCGATGCGCTCGCTGTTGCTGTCGTCAATGGTCAAGCCGGAGTCTTTAATCGCCTCATCGGCGGCTACCATGGCATACTGAATAAAATTATCGACTTTTCTGGCTTCTTTAGCGTCCATTACGCCTTCGGTGCTAAAGCCCTTGACTTCACCACAAAAGCGCACCGCGAGTTCACTGGGGTCATAGGCGCTAATCGGGGCAATACCGCTTTTTCCCGCCAACAAGGCCTCCCAAGTATCCGCAACATTGGTTGCTAACGGCGTGACTGCGCCTACACCAGTAATGACGACTCTTTTTTTCATACAGCACCTAAATAAATATGTTATACAATGTTAAAGTAAAGATTTAAAGAAATAGACAAGCTGATTTTATCATGCTGACTTGTCAAATTTGAATTTATTATACAACCAATCAGAAATAGTCGTGAATATTTAAAAGCCGATTTGCCAATAAATGCCGAACGCACTGGCGATTGAGTGTATTTTGATGAGGCTCAAATAGCAAAAAGCAGACTAGAAATCTAGTCTGCTTAATTGCCGGACAATGACCATAGAATGGATTAGCCGACGTTTGCTTGAATTTGGTCAATCGCTGACTGTACTGAAGTGATTTTTTCAGCTTGCTCGTCTTCGATAGTGATGTCAAACTCGGTTTCCAAGTCCATGACTAACTCAACCAAGTCCAAAGAATCAGCACCTAAATCATCGATAAAGTGTGATTCATTTTTAATTTCTGCCTCATCAACGCTTAGGCGCTCTGCGATAACCTTTTTAACGCGTTCTTCGATATTGCTCATGGGTATTTTCCTCAAAAGTTTTTTTAAAAATAAGTTTTGTCTTGCCGCCAAAAGATAGCCAACATCATGACTATGCGCGCAAGGCGGTATTTTGCCACGATTTTTACTGTCTGTCACTAGCAATTCACCGATAAATTCACCACAAATGGCGAAAACCCTTGGGCTATGTGGGAAATAAGGGAAAAAGCCATTTTTAATCAGCAAACTAACACTTTATTTTTCTACAAGATTAAATTGTATGACATATTGAAGTGGTGCGCCAAACTCCCCGTTTTTGTTCAAATTGGATTGGGGATAGTGTTACACCAACAGTGCCGTGTTTGGATTGAAGGCACGCCCTAGCCGACGCTTAATAACTGCTGCAACCCGCTTGGTGCAATGTAAACAACGGTTTTTCCTGTTGGCTTTTTTGCACTTAGTAGCAGCTCGCGCTCAACCAGCTCATTTAAATATTTTCTGGCAGTGTTTTCATTGACGCCTAAATCGCTGGCGACTGTTTTTGCGGTAAATGTCTTCCCCGGTTCTTTCATGGCACTTTTTAAAATTTCCAGTTGCCCTTGTTTCAAGCCTTTGGACTTCGGGCTTTTGCTCACCCATTCCATAAACTGGTAAAAAGCGCTCTTTTTCTCCGCTATATAGCATTGCAATGCCTTGAGCGACCGCAACACTACATCGGTCTGATGGTAGATAAAATAGGTTAAATCAAACTCATCTGTTTCGCTGTGGATAAAGGCCGTATCGTATTCACTGCGCTTTTCTTGAATTAGCTTACTGATGGAAACATATTCAAACAGCCAATAACCCGACTTCAGCATATACCAATAAAACAAAGCCCGCGCCGTCCGGCCGTTACCGTCGCCAAACGGGTGGATAAATCCAATCATAAAATGCAGGATAATGGCCTTAACCAGCGGGTGTATGAACGTATGGCTATCCAATTTATCGTGGGCAGTGTTGGCGAACTCACATAGCTGCTGTAGCCGGTCTATTAGCGTGGTGTAGTCGGGAGGGATGTGTGCGGTTTCGTCATAATAATCTGAGATTTTTATATTATTGTCCCGTCTTAGCTCACCGGAAATTGCTTCGTTTTCGATGGCGTCACGCGTGGCGATTGCGTGAAAGGTTAACATGAGGTCGATGCTCAGTGGTTGGTCTTTTGTGGCCAGCGCTTCTTTCATCAATAAGAAATTATTAACAATCATCTTTTCAGACTGGTCTTTCGGCGGCCTCTCCGTCTCTAGCATTTCTTTGGCCACTTTTCTGGTCGTTGAAGCGCCCTCCATTTGAGAAGAGGTGATGGCCTCTTCCATCATCAGGCTCTTCACTAAGTATTTGTCTTTTTCCCTAGTCGTTGCAAAGGCATCGTCGCCTATTTTATGGCCACCGCCGCTGATTTTGTCGATTTTATGCAGCATTGCATTTAACGAACTGGGTGTGCAGTAACTAAAGCATTCGCCGCGCTCGGCATTTAATGGCAAGCCGGTGAGCATGGCGGCTCTCGACATCTTAGTGGCCAACCATGCGGCCTCTGCCGATGTGCCATTGGGAACACGCCATTGAAATTTGTCCCACGGCAAATAAAGGCCGTTTGCATCGGTTGCTTTGTAGTGTGGCATTAATGCTAGCCATGCTTGAGCATCAATTTCCCCAAGTAGTTGCTGTTTGGATTTGGGTGTTCTAATTCTTGGCATGTTTAACCACCTAAAACCTAAATTTTAAAATTTAAGTTTAGCTTGCATTGAAAGAACTGTAAACACAAAAATGAAAATTTACGTTTTGATATCAAGCAAAGCGAATGCGCTGTTGCGACGTCAATACCTGTACACCAGTGGACTGAGCCAACAGCAACTGCCCACGATCATTAATGCCGATACCCGTGCCACGCTGTTGCTCACCTGAATGTAAATCAGTGGCAATCAAGTCTGCATCGGCTAAGTAGTCGACTTGCCGATAATCGGCCGGACTGACAACTGGCCAGTTAACAAAACCTTGCCAAGCCGTCCACAGTTGGTTGGCGAGCACGGCAATTAAGTCTTTTTTAGCCAGCGGCAAGTCGATAAAAGCTGGGGCATAATCTTCACTGACGGCTTTGTGAATGGGGGCGAGATTTAAGCCGATGCCGGATACCACCTTGCCCTCGCGGCCGACGTGGGTTTCGACCAAGATACCGGCACATTTGCCCCACTGCCCCTGCCGTTCAAGATACAAATCGTTCGGCCATTTGATTTTGACGCGGCTATCGCGGCCAAAATGCACCATCAAGGCGTTTAAGCTATGCGCCAAGGTCAAGGCCACCTGTACCGGCCACGCGCCAATATCCGTACCTTGTGGGAAAGCGAATGCCAAAGAAAACAAAGCGCTCTCGCCCTCGTCAACCCATTGTTGCTGGCGGCGACCGCGGCCGTGGGTTTGCACGTCGGCACTGACCAGCTGACCGGCCGGCTGGTCAGCGGCTAAAAGATAAGTATTGGTGGAGTCGAGGCGTGCAAGGTGCTGCCAAACTAAGTCGCTACTCAGTTTGGCGCTAAAGCCCTCGGGGAGTGAGTGATTCATCGGGTGTCGTTGCTATTGTGATTGCCTAATTGCCAAAAACAACGCAATCAATAATGGCTTACATACAAGAAAGTCGCAAGTAGCGTGGAGAATATGCCAAATATCACCGCGATAACCGCCACAGTCAAGGTCATACGCAAGTTGTCGCGCACCTTTTTCAACTCGCCGCGAATGTCGTTTTCGCTGCGCTTGTGCAACAATTCGTCGTGTTGGGAGTGTTTGTGGTTTCTTCGCAGTGAATCAAGTTCTTGTTCGAAATGCACAACGTGCTCGGCAAAACTACTGTGCGCGCCCTCGATCTCTTTTTTCTCTTGGTTGAGCAAACGTGCCAAATTGCGGGTGCGACCATCCAAAGCCAGCAGCGCTTTTTGGTGTTTCTCGATTTGCGCTTGACATTGTTTAGATTGGCGTTTGAGTGCAATAACGGCAGTATTGTCGGCAATGGCTGCGGCGGCATTGGCAACGATGTTATCATCTGTTTCCACGGTTTCTTCGGCTGGCGCATATTGCTGCATATCTTCGGCGATAATATTGCGCTCCAATGCCTCTAACACGTGTTTAACCGTTTCTAAGTTGGCCGGCTTGAACAGGTAAGCCTGTGCACCGCGATTAATGGCTTCTTTTTGCGCTTCTTGCGACAAATCGCCAGAATACATGGAAACCGGTATGTGACGCAATTCCTCGTCGGCTTTTAACAATTCCAGACCATCAAAGCCATTTTTTTCCGGCATTTGTACGTCCAAGAAAATGGCGTCCACGCTTTCCATACTCAGTATTCGCAGGGCGCTGTCAACGGAATGAGCTGACAAAACGGTCATGCCTTGGCTATTTAACAGGCGTTCCAGAGTCAACCTAGCGAGCTTAGAATCGTCAACGATTAGAACTTTTTTTATTTTACTCATATGTGTTGCTTTCGGTTGGGCGGACAATGTACATCAAGTCACGCATTAAAAGGTTAGAATTGAACCTATTCTATCATATAATGGCAGGAAATGTATTGAACGAAATAAAACTGATGAAGAAAATATTAATTGGCGTCACCGGCAGTATTGCGGCTTACAAAGCGGCAGAGTTGGTGCGCTTACTGAAAAAACGCGGCGACGACGTGCGCGTGGTGATGACGGCTTCGGCGACGGAAATTATTGCGCCGATGACCTTGCAAATCTTGTCACAACACGCTGTTCGCGTGGACTTATTCGACCACGAGGCCGAGGAAAAAATCGACCACATTGCCCTCGCGCGTTGGGCAGACTATATTGTCATCGCACCGGCCACTGCCAATTTTATGGCGAAAATGGCCTGTGGTTTGGCCGATGATTTGCTATCGACGTTGGTATTGGCCAGCGATGCGCCGATTGCCATTGCGCCGGCGATGAACCGGTTGATGTGGGACAATCCGGCCACGCAAATGAATTTGCAGACGCTATTGCAGCGCGGTTTTAAGCTCATTGAACCGGCATCGGGCGAACAGGCTTGTGGCGAAGTCGGCACTGGCCGCCTCGCTGAACCGCAAGCGATAGTCGAGTGGCTAGACAAAGCGGCGCAATCGAATGATTTGTTGGCCGGCAAACGGCTAGTGATTACTGCCGGCCCGACCATTGAGCGCATCGACCCCGTGCGCTTTATCAGCAATGATTCCTCGGGGAAAATGGGCTACGCCTTGGCGGAAGCGGCGCGCGATTTTGGCGCCACCGTGACTTTGGTTAGCGGTAAAACGGCTTTGCCAGCGCCCGCCGGCATGCAAGTCGTCAAAGTGGAATCGGCACAAGACATGCTACAAGCCGTCATGCACCATATCGACAACGCCGATGTCTTTATCGCCACGGCGGCGGTGTCGGATTATGCCGTCAAAACGCCGGCGAAGCAGAAGATGAAAAAGCAAGGCGATGCCGGCTTGACGTTGGAATTAGTGCAAAACCCCGATATTTTGCACAGCGTTTGTCAGTTAGAAAACAAGCCGCTGTGCATCGGCTTTGCCGCTGAAACCGAGCACTTGATAGAACACGCCAAAGCCAAACGCCTACGCAAAGGCGCGGATTTTATTGTCGCCAACGATGTGTCGGCGGCCGGCATCGGCTTTAATAGCGATAACAACGCCGCCACTTTGATTGGCGAGGGCGTGGAAACCGCCTTTGATGCTATGCCCAAGCGCCAATTGGCGGAGGCGCTGTTGCGCGCTATTGCCAATTTTTAACATTACATCAAAATCCTGTTGTCTTTAATGCGGATAGGGCAGCAGGATAGTATCAATCACTATCTATCATTTGTAATCACAATACAGTTTTCTGCTTTAGCAATCGCCTTTTTCAGCTTGTCGTCAACGTAAGCGGCAATCAAAACAAAAGTCGTGCCTTTGGGTTGATATTTAATTTTCATTTTTACATAGGTTAAATTTTCAGGAACCATACAAAAACTCACCCAATATGGTTCTGGTTCGGTAATCGCCTCAATTTTTGGCTTGATGTTTTTCATGTAAGAAGAGTTCTTAGTGAAATCAATAATCATTTCTTTTGTCCAACAGTCTACGGCCTCCGAAATTGTTCTGAGTTCATTATCAAACAGATTGGCATATCCTAATTTACTTTCTTCTAGCACTTCATCTGGCAAAGATGAGTAACCTCTTTTTCTTTTGACAAGAGATGTAACATACATGCTTTTGTATTTCTCGACTAACTGATGATAATCGGTTAGTTGAATAATTTTTGCCAATCCACTCAAAGTAATAAAGTTATTCGTAAAAAAATAAAATTGGTCATCAACAGTTTCTGTGTATGTCGCAAAAAAGTTATAAATAGATGAAAAACTTTCACAATGTGGATAGACAAAATTAAACAGTAATAGATTATCTTCGATAAATAGCGACAATTCCGAATAAGTTGTCATTGGCCAATCATAATTTTTATAAGATGTAGATGCCACATGTAGCCGATTACACTCATCAAAAATAAGCGGTTTAATCACAATATAAATGGTTGCGTATAATTTGACTTCCATTCTCGGCTCATCATCAAGAATCGCACATTTATCATAACTCGGTCTAAAATCAAACTGTAATTCAAAATCACCGAAATCAATGGCACAGCCACCCGATAAATTTTTAACCTTGCGATTGGTCACCGTGCTGACTTGTTCTTTCGCTTGGCTAGTGATAAATTTTTTCACTTTGCCAAATTGCAACGGCAGTAAATCGTCCGCAGCCGTATCGCTGTTTAGTTCTTCAAGGTGCGCCTGCCAGTTGGCATACATTCGGTCGCCCAACTCGCTGGTTGGCAGAATGATTTTGTCGCTATTTTCATCATAAACAACCAGATTGTTCATTTTCGCGCCTTTTAAAATCGCGCCATAAAAATATTCTAAACACTCAATAGGTAGCTCGCTAAAACAATGTAGCGCGGGTAACTTTTTGGATAAACCTAAATTCCACCCCAAATAATCAACCACTGCGTCATCTTCGTAAAATTCGACCGCTTGTTCGGCGAACTGACTAAAAAACTCAATGAATTGCACCATATTCGGATTGCTTTCGTTACGATTGCCCAATTGGGATTTAATCGCGGCCACCTCATCGCTATTTTTGGGCGTGCCGTGTTTGGCGTCCCATACCCAAATACCGTTAAAACTCATAAAATACTCCTATAACAATGTGTCAAGACTATTTGGGCGCGGTGTCCGCGTAAAGCGCCTTCATCGCCATTTCGACATTCTTCGGCACGATTTTGCTGACATCGCCGCCCAAGCGCGCGACTTCTCGGACGATGGTTGAAGACAGGTAGGACTTGTCCTCGGCCGGCGTTAAAAACAGCGTTTCAATCTCCGGCGCTAACTGCCGGTTCATGGACGCCAACTGAAATTCGTATTCAAAATCCGAGACCATACGCAGGCCGCGAACAATGGCTTGCGCGCCCAGTTGGTGGCACAAATCCACTAGCAACGAGCGAAAACCCACCACCTCGACATTGGCCGGCACGCCGGCGGTTTCAATCATTTCGACGCGTTCTTTTAAGGTAAATTCGGGCTGTTTGTTGCGGCTTTCAGCCACGCAAACATAGACTTTTTCAAACAGCTTGGCGCTGCGCTCGATAATGTCCATATGACCGTTGGTGACGGGGTTGAAAGTGCCGGGATAAATGGCGATGTTTTTTCTCATGTTATTACTCATCATGGAGGTACCGATTTTGTCGTGCCAAAATTTTTCGGTACAAGACGCCTATTCGCAGACAGTATGTTAATTACGGCAAGAATAGGCAACGCAGTAACGGAAAATTTTTGGCGTGACAAAGGGCGTATTAAAAACAGTCATTATTCCATACCTGCCGGCAAAATCCAAATTTGCCAAGCCGGCAACGCTGCGGTATGATTTCCGTTTTGTTTATAGATACAAATAATGACAGTTTTTCACACAATTAAAATCATCACCCTTGCGGTGTTAGGCGGCTTTTTTATGAACACACAAGCAACAGAAACTTCGACTCTGCCTACACAGGCGACCATCCCCGAACAGGCGACCGTGGCCAAGCGCAGCATCGTGCTAGGCGCAGGCTGTTTTTGGGGCGCGGAAAAGCGCTTTGAAGCCATAGACGGCGTGCTCGATGCCGTCTCCGGCTACGCCGATGGCCGTGGCGTGTCGCCGACTTATAGCGCCATTACTCAAAAAGAAAACAAATTTAATTCAGACAATTACGCCGAAGTGGTACAAGTCACCTACAACGCCAACCGAGTCGATTTAGAAACGCTGTTAAAACACTTTTTCGAGCACCACGACCCGACCCAAGGCGACCGCCAAGGCAACGATGTCGGCACACAGTATCGCTCGACCATTTTGTATCAAAATGCCGAGGAAAAACAGACGGCCGAGCGCGTCCGAGATGCTTATCAGCAATTGCTCAGTCAAGCCGGCTATGGCAAAATTACCACCAAAATCGCGCCGTTGGACGCGTTCCATCCGACTGAGGAATACCACCAAGATTACCTCAAGAAAAACCCCAACGGCTATTGCCCCGACCACTCGACCGGCGTGACTTTTGAGGCCGGCACCAAAACTGACTCCAAAATCCATGTCGATAATTCGGCGCTACTGACTGGCAAACACATTGTGGTATTGGAAGCCCCGCACTGCCCGTATTGCGAAGCCTTTAAACAGCAAATCGGCAACAGCTATCAAGGCGACATTGCGTTGCACTATCGCCTAAGTGCCGGCTTAGACGGCCTGCAAATTCACACCGAAACGTGGGCAACGCCGACCATTTTCTTTATCGAAGACGGCAAGGAAGTCTTTGCTCACCAAGGACTGATGACGGCCGAAAAATTTTACCAAGCCTTGGGCGCTTTCCAACTCGGCAAAGATTCCAAAGCCTACGAAGTCGCCTTTGAAGACGGCACCGAAAGCCGCTTCTGCCGCCAGTACGAGCAATTCAAAAACACTGGCGACGGCGTGTTTGTCGATGCCATTAGCGGCGAAGCCTTATTCGACACCAAAGACCGCTTCAATTCCGGTTCGGGCTGGTTGTCGTTTACCCAAGCCATACCCAACACGACCATTGAAATCCCCGACAATCGCTTTGGTATGCGACGTATCGAAGTGCGCGCCAAAACCAGCAATATTCACTTGGGGCACGTTTTTGATGACGGGCCAAACGGGACTCGACGCTTTTGCATTAACGCCAATGTCTTGAAGTTTAAGCCGCGCGGCGAGAAATAGCCTATCAAGGTAGATGAACGCAGATGGTATCTACGGATTTTCTGGACATTCGAGGTGATTGGCAATACCGGCCACCGTCAAATCCAAAAAACAAACCCCGTAGGTACGATTAGCGCAGCGTAATCGTACGCATGATGGCCGTCTAGCCAGATAAACTAAAAAACGTCGGTGGTCTCTCGTAGGGGCGAACCCGTGTGTTCGCCCTCGGCAGGAAATAGCGCCTGTTTCAAGGCATCAATAAAATCATTCTGAAACAACGAGCGAATGCGCTTCCCCAACCAAGGGCAGACACGCAGGTCTGCCCCTACGATAATGAGTACCATTGCCGGTGGTTGAACCTTTTGTTGAATTTGAATGTCCTACGAACAGTGGGTTTCGCTACGCTGCACCCACCCTACGAGTTGATTGCGTTTTTTAGGTTGATAGGTAATTTTCGGAATGGGTATTATTTTGCCGGTTTGGATTGAGAAGACGCCCTAGGCGCGGCAATATACTGCCACAAATCACTGGCGCGCAAGGTTTTGTCACCGTGTGCCGCCAGATAGTGCTCGGCCGCTAAACCGTGTCGGAACACGCCGTAGCGCGCCGCGTCTAATGTCGATAAGCCTTGGGCGAGGTAGCCGCCAATCATTCCCGCCAAGACATCGCCGGTGCCGGCACTGGCCAAACAACAGTTGCCGGTGCTGTTCACCCACACGGTTTGGCCGTCGCTGATTAGCGTACCGGCACCTTTTAGCACCGCGACACAATGATAGCGCTTGGCGAGCGCGCGCACGGCGTGAATTTTATCTTGTCGAACGGCTGCGATGTCGCAGTGAAGCAGGCGAGCCGCCTCGGCCTCGTGCGGGGTAATGACACTGATGTCGGCTGCTATGTCAGCTGTCGCCAAATGCCAGAGTCCATCGGCATCAATCAGCAGTTTTTGCGCTTCGCCGTGGCATTGCGCTACAGTTGACATAAAGTGCTTTTCGCCCCAATCATCGCGTCCCAGACCCACGCCTAGCACGACGCAGGTATACTCGGCAAGGTCGTTCAAATCCGCCTTGCGCATTACTTCGTAAAGTGGCGTAGCGCCTAAGTGAAACTGACTGGCGTAGTCGTGGTGGGCGTAAATGCTGGATTTGCCGACGCCGACTTTCAGCGCACTCACCGCCGCCAGCACCGTTGCGCCAAACATGCCGCGCCCACCGCCGACAATTAAGGCGTGGCCGTAATCGCCTTTATGCGAGTTGTCGCGAAAATTGCCCACTGGCGCATCATAGCGATAAGCAAACACCGAGGCGCGTTCGGCCGGCGCCTCCCAACCCAGTGAATTGACGATGACTTGACCGGCGCAGCCCTTGCCGGCTGCGGTGTGCAAACCGATTTTGTCGGCGATAAAGGTCACGGTTTTATCGGCAATCAACGCTGTGCCGGTTGCCGCGCCGGTGTCACTTAAAATACCGGCCGGTGTGTCGATGGCGTAAATGCGTACACTGGGGTGCGCGGCTTTATACGCGTTGATGTGCTCAATCGCGGTTTTGGCCACGCCGGTGATAGGCCGGTCGAGACCGATGCCAAAAATGGCCTCGACAAGGATGTCGTTGGGCTGGGGCGCAAAGGTTTCGAGCGCGTGCATCGCGACGCCGGCGGCCTCGGCGTGTTGATAGGCTTTTAAGGCGTCACCACAAAAGGCTTGCGAAAACAGCCGATACACTTTCACCGCAAATCCCCAATCCAATAATTGCGCTGCCACCAACAAGCCATCACCGGCATTATTACCTGCACCAACCATAATGTGCACGCATTGATTGGCTTGTGGTGTTGGAAAATCCTCAACGATGACCTCGGTGACGGCTTGCGCGGCGGCTTGCATCACGGCGTAGCTGTCTTGAGTCTCGAATAAGGCTTGCTCGCCGGCGCGAATATCGGCGACGGAAAATAGGCGGGTTTCTTGGCGTTTGGGTAGTGTTTTCATGAGAGAATGTGACTATTGAGAGTTTATTTCTTGCACCAAACCTGCAAAACAACCCACTACCTGCAGTGAGTTAAAATTTAAAGGAAAACCTAAACGCTTGCGATCGGTGGGTTTCGCTACGCTGCACCCACCCTACCGGTTAACTGCGTTTTTTAGGTTGATATATTGATTTTATAAATTGGTGTTATTCAATTACCTCATAAATATCCGGTGTCGGCTTATAGGCGCTGTCGTCAATGCGAACGGCTTTGAGGAAGGCCTTGGCGGCGGCTTGCCAGTCGGCTTCGTCTTTGGCGTGAATGACGGCGAGCGGCGTGTCTTTGTCAATGCGCGTTCCTAGCGTTTGAATATCGTCAAAGCCGACGCGAACGTCAACCGCATCACTGGCCACGCGACGACCACCGCCCAAACCGATAACGGCGATGCCGATACTGCGCGTATCCATTGCCGATAGCGTGCCCTCTGTCGGGGCAAAGAGCGGCTTGATAACCGGCGCTTTGGCGAGGTAATTGTCGTAATTATCGACAAAATCGGCCGGCCCGCCTTGGGCGCTGACCATTTTGGCAAAGGCTTCGGCGGCTTGGCCGTTGTCCAGTACGGCTTGCAATTGGCGCGTGGCATCGGCTTTGTCTTTGGCTAATTTGGCGTTGACCAACAACTGCTCGCACAGCGCCATATTGACGGCGTGCAAACGTGGGCTGACGATATCGCCGCGCAGATAGCGCACGGCTTCGCGGACTTCCACGGCGTTGCCGGCACTGCGCGCTAGCACTTGGTTCATGTCGGTGAGCAGCGCACTGGTTTGACAGCCGGCGTGGTTGGCGACTTCGACAATGGATTTGGCTAGCGCTACCGAGGCCTCGTAAGTCGGCATAAACGCACCGTTGCCGACTTTGACGTCCATGACGAGGCTATCTAAGCCCTCGGCCAATTTTTTTGACAAAATCGAAGCGGTAATTAAGTCGATAGACTCCACCGTGGCAGTAATGTCACGAGTGGCATAAATGCGCTTGTCGGCCGGCGCGAGGTCGGCGGTTTGGCCGATAATCACCGCGCCCACCGACTTGACCATTTCGCGCAACTTATCCGGCGCTGGGAAGGTGTCAAAACCCGGAATGGCCGACATTTTGTCTAACGTGCCACCGGTGTGTCCTAAACCGCGGCCGGAAATCATCGGTACATAAGCGCCACAAGCCGCCAACATCGGCGCAAGCATCAACGATACTACATCGCCGACGCCGCCGGTCGAGTGCTTGTCCACCACTGGGCCGTTTAATTGCATATCGTTCCACGTCAACACGCGCCCCGAATCGCGCATGGCGGTGGTGAGGTCGGTGCGCTCGTCAATGTTGAGCTTGTTGAAATAAATGGCCATGCACATAGCGGCAATCTGACCCTCGCTGACGCTGTTGTCGGTAACACCTTGAATGTACTCGGCAATCGCTTCACGGCTGAGGGTTTGGTTTTCTCTTTTTTGTTTAATAATTTCTTGGATTAGCATGGGTGTTTTCTTTAAATAACATTAAATAAGCCCGTTATTGAACGGCCTGATAACGCCCTTCCAACCGGTCGGTCATGCTGGGAATGCGTTGGCCGAGGTGGTGAGCGTAAACTTGTTGGTATTCTAACACGCGCTTGACGTATTTTCGGGTCTCGTTAAACGGAATTTTCTCCACCCAAATGGTCATGTCGTCCAAATCGCGCGTCATCCAGTCGTCAACGCGGCTAGGGCCGGCATTGTAAGCCGCCGACGCCATAGCGATATTGTTAAAGCGCCCAAACATTTTGGCCAAATAATTCGCGCCTAGCTGGGTGTTAATATCGGGGTCAAAAATCGCGCCACCGTAAAGCGACAAGCCCAAGTCGCTGGCCATGTGCCGCGCCGTGGACGGAATGAGCTGCATCAGCCCCTTGGCGCGTGCGCGCGACACGGCGTTAGGGTCCATAGACGATTCTTGGCGAATAATGGCGTAAATCCACGTTGAATCCGTGCCGGTGCGAGCATTGGCGGCTTGTACTTGGGTATTGTAAGGCGTGGGGAAGCGCACGGCGATATCGTCCCAATCGCGCATTTTACCGAGTAAATAAATGGCTTCAAAATGGAAGCCGTTTTTCCCTAGCCAGTAAGTCAACTGACGCTTGCGCGCCGGCAACATGTCTTTGGCTACGGCGAGAATTTCACGGCGTGCCGCCACCGCATCACCATAGCGCGCCAACAACTTGGCGCGGCGTAGTGAGCTATTTTGATTAAACTGCTGCTGAACGCGCGTGCTGGGTCGCGTCAAGCGCGGCGTAAATTGATAGCTCGCCCCGATTTTGTCGGCCGCCAAAAAGCCGTAATAACTGCGGTAGCCGGCGGCTTTGCGATAGGCGCGACGGCCATTTTGACCAGTGGCTTCTTGCGCGCGCCCTAGCCAATACAAGGCCATTGGGTTGGTGTTGTTGATATTGACGGCTTGGCGAATGCTGCTCCAATCGCGAATGCCAACAAGATAGGTCAGCAATGCCTCGGTCGCTTCGCTGGTGGGTTTGCTCATCAAGCGATAAGCCGTCATCGCCTGCGGGTCTTGGCGTTTGGACAAATATTTGGTGAGCTTACTGAGCATATCTTGATAGCGTGCGTTACCACGCAGGGTCGGCACAAATTGCATGGCAAAAGGCGCGTATTGCGACGAGTCCTTTTTAATCAATTTTGCTAACGCCGTGGGCAATAGCTCACGTGCCAAAGCCGTGCTGGTCAAGCTGTCCGGCGTAGCTTCAATTAAGCCTTCGGGGAAGCGGAGATAATTGGCGAAGGTGGTTATAGTCGACTGTTCAATACCGTAAGGCAGGCGTTCTGCCAACGTGATGGCAAAACCGGCATTGCCTTGGTGATAGGCCATTATCGCGCGTTTTAGCCGGTATTGCGGGTTGCTCGCCCCCGGCCAAATAGCGAAAACGGGGTCACAAAGGGTTGAAACCGAATTCGGCGACATCCACGTCCCATAAATTTTGTCCAGCGCCGCTTGCTGGTTGCCGAGTTGGTATTGCGCGGCACGATAAGCACAGTCGGCGTCTTCGTTGCCGGTATGGAAGTAGTTTTTGGCCACCGTAGCGTAATCGCCTTGGTTAAATTTTTGTACAATCCATTTGTTGTGCAGTTTTCTTACCGGTGGCGCGGAGTAAAAGCGATTGAACAAGTCGATGATTTCGCTATCCCTATCGAGGTTTTTGCGATAAAAATCGGCGGCCACATAAGGATAGAGCGGATCGCTAGTTAAATTGGCGTAGAGGCTGATGTCGTCACCGCTGGCGATGCCGGCTTTAGCTTGCAAATAGTTGCCAGTGCTTATGCCGGCACTCATGCTGGTGTTCATGCCAGCGTTGACGCCGGTAGTTAACGATTGTGCGACGCCGACCTGTAAAAATGCCGGCAACAAGCCGGCGAGTAAATAGTTTTTCATAGATTTTTTTGATGTTATTTAATTGCGATTAACGAGCGATTTTGTTTATATTTTCTGTAAAAAGCCATCACCTTGGGCACGTATTTGCGCGTTTCTTTATACGGTGGAATGTTGCGGTTGTACTTGCGCACCGCACCTTCGCCAGCGTTGTAGCCGGCGGCGGCTAATTCCAACGAGCCGAATTCTTTGTACAGCAACTTCAAATAGCGCGTACCGGCCTCAATATTCTGGTGCGGGTTGTAGGCATTGCGGACGCCAAAGCGCTTGGCGGTGAATGGCATTAACTGCATCAAGCCCATTGCGCCAACGTGTGAGCGCGCATTGGGGTTATAAGCCGACTCGGCCGAGATAATGGCGTGAATAAAGGCCGGATCCATACCGTATTTGCGCGCCGTTTTGGTGACAAACGGCGAAATTTTGCGGCGAAAATTGGCGTTGACGCGCGGCAATTTGCGGTGTCTGGCGACGTAGCCACTCGAAATGCTACCCGTGCCCGATGTGTTATATTTCGCACACAAGAGCTTGGGGTCGAGGTGAAAAACGCGGCCGTTGACTTTAACGGTGCCGCCGCTACCAGAGCAGCGCTTCGTGCGTCGGCTGGCAACGGCTGGTTCAAACTTAGCCTGCGTATGTTGGGTTCGGTAGGCCGTGCCCGAACTGCGATAGCGATTGGTGATTTTTTGACCGCTGGCATTCACCACCAGCACCGGCTTGCTCAAACACTTTTTGCGTTGCTTGCTGTCCCTAGCATCGAAGTAATTCGTCATCTCAGGGAATTTTTTAACCAAACACTTCATCATGTCAGCATGGCCTATTCCCCAGTGACATACACTGACGAGCGCCAGCAATTTTATGCCTTTTTTCATGTTGTTAGTGCTCATTCCTTGTCGCCTCATATTCTCTTGCATTGCTTTCATTCTACCACATTTTTCGTCAGCTCAGTTATTCATTTTTATGTCACTTTTTTGTCACAAAAAAGTAATAGCAAAAAGAGGTAAAGTTGATTAGTATATGCCACTCAAAAAATGGTCAGTGACTGGCTATGACGGTTTGGTATTAATTTGGATTGAGGACACGCCCTATGAAGGTGCAAGGCATTGAGGTAGGGAGATTCCTTAACAAGGAGAAAAAAACTCAAATGAATGACGCACAATTAGAACAATTCAAGCAACAGCTACTGGATTGGCGAAACAATATCACTGAAAATAATGCCGAGGCAAAGCACAAATTGCAGGAAGACACTTCGCCCTTGGCGGATTTGAGTGACCGTGCCTCACTGGAAGAGGAGTTTGCTTTAGCACTGCGCGCGCGCGACCGCGACCGCAAATTGCTCAGTAAAATCGATGCCGCCTTGGAGCGCATCGCCAGCGAAAAATTCGGTTATTGCGAAAATTGCGGCAGCAAAATTAGCGTGCAACGCCTAGAAGCCCGTCCCACCGCCGAGCTGTGCATCGACTGCAAAGAACTGCAAGAACAAAAAGAAATCCGCGTGCGCGACAAGCGCTAGCTCGCCGCGCTTTTTGACACTCCGCAAAACTAAGCCGGCATCAAATTAGGCCGGTCGTACCCCAAAAATCGCCGTCCCTACGCGCACAATCGTTGCGCCACAGGTGATGGCGGTTTCCAAATCATCACTCATTCCCATTGACAGCGTATCTAGCGATAAGCCGCTGGCGTTTAATGCTTGTTGCAAGTTTCTCATGCGCGTAAATGTCGCTATTTCCTCGGCTTTATCGGCTTTGGGTGCCGGTATACACATCAGCCCACGCAAGGCTACATTCGGCAGACCGGCAATATCGTGCGCTAATGTAATGAGCGCCGCCTCATCGGGTGCTAGACCGGCCTTGCTGTCTTCGCCATCAATATTGATTTGCAAACAGATATTGATAGGCGGCCGGCCTTCGGGGCGCTGGTCGGACAGGCGTTTGGCGACTTTGAGGCTATCGACGGCGTGCACCCAATCAAAATGCTCGGCGATTTTTCGGGTTTTATTCGATTGTACGTGGCCGATAAAGTGCCAACAAATTGCCAAATGTGCTAGTGCCGCTTGCTTGTCCAAGGCTTCGTTTAGGTAGTTCTCGCCAAAATCGCGCTGACCACAATCGTAGGCTTTTTGAATTTTATCTGCGCCGTGACGTTTGCTGACGGCCAATAACCGAACACTATCGGGACAACGATTGGTAGCTTTACAAGCACTTGCGATGGCTGAATATATTTGTTTTAGGTTTTCTTCTATCATTTTCTTAACATTCTCTACATAAATAAGGTGAGTTTTTACAACAAATCAAGTATTATAGGGCGTGTTAGACACTAATACCACAAGAGAAACGCAACATGAAATTAGATGAACTGCTCAAATTTTCCTTCCAACAAGGCTCGTCGGATTTACACATTAGTGCCGGCCTGCCCCCCATGATTCGCGTTGACGGTGATGTTCGTCGAATTAATGTGCCTGATTTGACAGAAGATAATGTTCGCGACCTCATCTACACTGCCATGAACGATGACCAAATCCGCAACTTTGAAGACACTTGGGAAGCGGACTTTTCGATGGCCATCAAAGGCGTGGCGCGCTTCCGTGTCAACGTATTCAACCAAAACCGCGGCATGGCCGCAGTATTTCGTACCATTCCCGACACGGTTTTAACCCTAGAACAGCTGGGTTGTCCCGAAAGTTTTAAAGAAATCGTCAACGTCCCGCGTGGATTGGTCGTAGTCACCGGCCCGACGGGTTCGGGTAAGTCAACGACGTTGGCGGCGATGATGAATTACCTCAACGAAAGCAAAAACGAACACATTCTGACTATCGAAGACCCGATAGAATTTGTGCACGAATCGAAAAAGTGTTTGATTAACCAACGCGAAGTCCACCGCGACACGCGCTCGTTCTCCAACGCCCTGCGCTCCGCGCTTCGTGAAGACCCTGATATTATTCTGGTGGGTGAGATGCGTGACTTGGAAACCATTCGTTTGGCACTAACGGCGGCGGAAACGGGGCACTTGGTGTTTGGTACGCTGCACACCACCTCGGCTGCCAAAACCATCGACCGGATTATCGACGTCTTCCCCGGTGAAGAAAAGCAGCTGGTGCGCTCGATGCTGTCTGAATCGCTACGTGCCGTTATCGCGCAAACCCTAATGAAAAAAATTGGCGGTGGCCGGACGGCGGCATGGGAAATCATGATTGGTACATCGGCTATCAAGAACTTGATTCGCGAAGACAAAGTAGCACAGATGTACTCAGCCATCCAAACCGGTCGCGCCCACGGTATGCAGACATTAGACCAGCACTTAAAAGAATTAGTTAACAGCGGTCTAGTCGATTACAACCAAGCGCGCGACAAAGCAGCTGATAAAGACGCTTTCTAAAGACAATTGTTAACCGGTAAAAAACAATGACCCCACAAGAAGCCAACCAACTGATTTCTAAACTGGCCGTTTTGCTCAATAAGCAAAAGGGCTCGGATATCATCATTAATGCTCACGCCCATCCGGCACTCAAAGTGGACGGTAAAGTGCGTTACGTCAAAGATGTCATGTTATCGTCGGATGACGCGGCCACCATCGTTAAATGCTTGATGTCTAGCCACCAGTGGGAAAAATTTGACCGCAGTAACGAAATGAACTTTATGCTCGACTATCCGGGTGTGGCGCAATTTCGTACCAATGCCTTTAAGCAGCGCGGCGAAATGGGCTTGGTGATGCGTTTAATTCCAAAGAGCATACCCACACTAGAGCAACTCAAGTTGCCGGAAATTTTGAAGGATTTTGCCTTGAGAAAGCGTGGCTTGATACTCTTTTCGGGGGCGACGGGTGCGGGTAAATCGACATCGTTGGCCGCGATGATTAGCTATCGCAACGAAAATCGCTCAGATCACATTATCACCGTGGAAGACCCTATCGAGTTTATCCACACCAACAAAAAATCCATTATCACCCAGCGCGAGGTCGGCATCGACACCGAGTCTTATTCGTCGGCGATGAAATCGGCTTTGCGTCAAGCGCCTGACGTGGTGCTGGTGGGGGAAATTCGCGACGCGGATGTTATGCACCAAGCGATGGCGTTTGCTGAGACGGGGCACTTGGTGTTTGCTACCGTGCACGCCACCACGACCAAGCTGACGCTGGAGCGCATCGTCAACTTTTTCCCACACGAACAGCGCGACCAGCTGATGCTGGATTTGTCCAGTAACTTGCAAGCGATTGTGACCCAGCGTTTGATGCTGCACGCCAGTGGTTCGGGGCGCGTCGCGGCCGTAGAAGTACTGAGCAACACGCCGCACATGCAACTATTAATTCGCGAATCGCGCTTTGGTGAAATTACTGATGCCATGTCGCGCGCCAGCTTAAAAGAAGGGGTTATCACCATCGATAACTACATTTTCGACTTGTACGAAAAAGGGGAAGTCACTTTTGAGGAAGCCCTACACTATGTCGAATCGCCCAACAACTTCCGCATCCGTATGCGTACCGATTCCAAGCGCGCCTTGCCGGAGTCGCTCAAGTCTGAAGTTCAAGATTGGGGATTGGAAAAAGCCGCTGCCGACGAAAACGAAGAAAAAACGTGGGGTACGTTTGGCTAAGGCAATTTTGGCTACAGTCGAATAGTTTAACTTTTGATACGGCGTTGCACCGTCTCGCCGTATTGCAATACTGTCTTCACTGGCGCGCCTTGTATCCAAAGCTAAACTATTTCGCTGTATCAACAGTGTCCATATTTGGATTGAGGACACGGCTCTAGTACGACCAGTGGTTTTTTGTAAGGTGGGTCGCGCGTAGCGAAACCCACCTTACGGAAAAGAAGAACACCCTAAGTTTTAGAGGCATCATTATCGCTGGGCTTGTTCAGATTGTATAAAAAGCGCTTAATTTTATGGGTCGGCGTTTTCTCGAATGGCTCGTCCTGCAACACCATTTGTCTAATTTGCGAGAACTTGCTCAATTCCTTATTCACCCGTAATCGCAGGTCTTTTAGCGTCTTTTCGGCCTTTTCTTCCAAATATTTTTTCGCCTCGTCAGTATGTTGTATCGCGTCGTCTTTTAGCGATACGATATTTTCTTGTAACTGTTTGGCGCGCGCCTCCAATTCTTCCATATTGAGATGAACCATTGCCACCAATGTACCGGCTTTTTCGGTAACCAGCGATTCTTGCACTAAGTCCATTTGATTGATGACAGATTCAATTTCTTCGGGATAAATATTTTCGCCGCTCGCACCTAAAATCATGGTTTTGATGCGGCCTCTGATTGACAGCATACCGTTGTTGTCAAAAGCGCCCAAATCACCGGTTCGCAGCCAGCCGTCTTCGGTGAACACTTCGGCGGTCAACTGTGGGGCTTTGTAGTAGCCTTGCATAATGTTCGGGCCTTTGACTTGTATTTCGCCGATTTCATCGTCAGGATTTTCCTTTGCCAGTCGTAGTGTTACGCCTTCAACGGTCACGCCAGCGTGCCCTACTTTGCGGTTTTTTCCAAACGCGCCTGCCATCACGGGCGAAGTTTCGGTCATGCCATAGCCAATGGAGTACGGAAAGCCGCAGTCGAGTAAAAATTGCTCCACGGTAGCATCGAGCTTTGCCCCGCCGATGCCGAAGAAAGTTAGCTCGCCACCAAAAGCCTTGTATAACTTTTTGCCGGCGATGTAGTTGAGTATTTTTTGGAAAAAGCGCCAGCGATAAAGTGTCCTAGTGATTTTTTTACTGTTAATAGATTTTAAAATTTTTCCTTTGTAAATTTTCTCAATCACCAGCGGCACCAACAACAGCATCGTCGGTTTGATTTTTGCCATCGCCGGCAACAATACCCCCGGTGTGGGGAGTCTATCCAAATAGTAGACCGAGCTGCCACAGTAAAACGGCACAATCATACCCAGTGTATTTTCAAAAGCATGTGAGAGCGGCAAAATGGATAAAAAGCGGTCACTTTGTTCAACAGTCTGCATTTGCAAGCACTGCTTGACGTTGTAAATGATGTTCTTGTGACTGAGCATCACCCCTTTTGACGTTCCTGTCGTGCCCGAAGTGTAGATAATGGCCAGCAAGTCGTCTTCATCAACATCGGCGTAACTAAAGTCATCGTCACTATGCGCGATAGACGGCTGGTTATCGCCGAGCAAACTTTGGTCTTCGATGCCGATGCGTTGAATCGCCAAATCGGCCGGTAGCTTACCCACCAAGTTTTCAGAAACGAATACGGCTTTGGCCGCCGAGTGCGCCAAAATATGCGCCACTTCGCGATTGGCAAAGTCGGGCAAAATTGGCACGACGGTCGCGCCTAGCGCGCCGATGGCCATATAGGTCGCTACCCACTGAGGACTATTGACGGCCAAAATGGCGACTTTATCCCCTTGTTGAATGTTGAGTTGGTTCAGTAAGTTGGCCGCCCGATTGAGGTTTTTTTGCAAATCGGCATAGGTATTTTGTGGGTCGTCGACAAAGGAAAAGCCTTTGTTATTTGAATAATTAGAAAAAGAATAGCGAAGCAATTCTGGAATGGTATGTTTGGTTAAGGTGCTCATGGTATGTGCTCTGGCTCTTTTGCCTAATGAATATAAAGTGAAGACAGGCTTCTGCTGGCGGGCGAAGATTTTAACACAAAAATGAATAGTTCACTATTGAATCAGACCAATGATTTTCCGTGATACTGTCTTGAATATGAAGCGTTTCGTGATAGGTTTATACTAAAAACAGCAGGGTGAAATCGTTATTGGCCGGCTTGCTGTGTCATTTTAATTCCGTGTAATTTGCTAAGAAATGGACGAAAACTTATTGGTTATAATGTGTGTTGATGATTTTTTGATGATTGAATAAATTAACCGGAGGTTATCATGTTATATGCTGAATTTATTTTCCTGCTCGTGATGCTGTACTTAGGCAGCCGCTTTGGTGGGATTGGTCTGGGTGTCGTTTCTGGCATCGGCTTAGTGATTGAAGTGTTTGTACTCGGCATGAAGCCGACCTCGCCGCCGATGACGGTGATGTTGATTATTTTGGCGGTGGTGACATGTGCGTCGATTTTGGAGGCCGCCGGTGGCTTAAAGTACATGTTGCAAGTGGCCGAGCGCCTATTGCGGAAAAATCCGAAGCGCGTCACTTTGTTAGGGCCGCTGGTTACTTATTTGATGACCTTTATGCTCGGCACTGGCCATGCGGTCTATTCTGTCATGCCGATTATTGGCGATGTCGCGATTAAAAACGGCATCCGACCAGAGCGCCCTATGGCGGCCGCCTCAGTGTCTTCACAATTGGCGATTACCGGCAGCCCCATTTCGGCCGCCGTGGTTTATTATTTGTCGCAAATTTCGGGCATTCAAACCGACCTAACGCTGTTGAGTATTTTGATGGTGACTGTGCCTGCGACTTTGGGTGGAACGGTGCTCTTGTCGCTTTATAGCACTGTGCGCGGCAAAGACCTCGACAACGACCCTGAATACCAAGCGCGATTGCAAGACCCCGAATTCCGCGAACGCATTGAAAATACCACAGCAACCTCGTTAAACGAGACCTTGCCAGCTGCGGCTAAACATGCCGTCATTATCTTTATTTTGGCATTGTTGACGATTGTTGTCGTGGCGATGGTGCCTGAAATCCGCACCGTGGCCGGCAGTGAAAAAGCCATTAAAATGTCGGTGATTATCCAAATGATGATGTTGTGTTTTGGCGGTATTATTTTGTTGTGGACGAGAACGCCCGTCAACAAAGTGCCACAAGGTGTGGTCTTTAAATCGGGTATGGTTGCGGTGGTGGCGATTTACGGTATCGCGTGGATGAGCGACACCTATTTCCAACACGCTATGCCACAGTTTAAGGCCGCAGTCACCGATATGGTGGAAAATTATCCGTGGTCGTTTGCCTTTGCCTTATTTGCCGTGTCGGTGGTGGTCAATAGCCAAGCGGCCACGGCACGCATGTTATTACCCGTTGGATTGGGCATTGGTTTGCCACCGGCACTGTTGATTGGTTTGATGCCGGCAACTTACGGTTATTTCTTCATTCCCAATTATCCATCGGATATTGCTACCGTTAACTTCGATACCTCCGGCACGACTAAAATTGGCAAATACTACTTCAACCACAGCTTTATGGTACCGGGTTTGATTGGTGTGGTATCGGCTTGTTGTATTGGTTACGTTTTGGGTAAGGTGGTGATTGGTTAATACCAAACCCAATAAATAGTGTTTTGGAACGTAGAGACAGGGCGCGCCCTGTCTCTACAAAATGGCAAACTGTATATTTTGTGAATGGTATAACCTATCATCAACTAGGGCGTGTCCTCAATCCAAAGATGTTTGAATTGAGGGCACGCCCTAAAAAATGTAGTTAACTCGTAGGGTGGGGGGAGCGTAGCGAAACCCACCATTCGCAGGTGCTAAAGTTTTCTTTCAAGGAGACAGAGTTAGTTCCTGTAGCAAGCCGCCTCGACATCGGCCACCGTTTTTGGCGTGTGGCCGGTGAGGTTAATATGACCGTCCTCGGTAATAATCACGTCATCTTCGATGCGAACGCCGATGCCGCGCAAGGCTTCGGGCGCGTTGTCATCGTCTTCTCGAATGTATAGCCCCGGTTCAACTGTCAGCGACATGCCGGCTTGCAGTGTCAACCACTCACCATTTTCATCTCTATAGTCCCCGACGTCGTGAACATCCAAACCCATCCAGTGGCTGGTGCCGTGCATAAAGTATTTTTCGTGTAACTTGTCGGCCTTGACGCTTTCGGGTGTGCCTGATGCCAAGCCTAAGTCGATGACGGCGTCAATCAACACCGCTTCGGCAGCGAAGTGCGGGCTGCGAATGGAGTTGCCGGCTTTACAGGCATCGAGTGCCGCTTGCATGGCTTTTAATACCCACTCGTAAACGCGTTTTTGCGCGTCGCTAAAGCGGCCATTGACGGGGAAAGTTCGGGTAATATCCGAGGCATAGCCGTCAATTTCACAGCCGGCATCAATCAACAACAAATCGCCATCGCGCAATTCGCAATTGTTGACTTTGTAGTGCAAGGTGCAGGCGTTATTGCCGCCAGCGACGATGTGACCATAGGCCGGTGCGCCACCAAAGCGTCCGAAGTGATAATCGAATTGCGCCGCGATGGCGGCCTCATTCATGCCGGCTTGGGTAGCGGCCATGGCGGCGGCGTGGGCATCGGCGCTGATATTGGCGGCGTATTGCATCATGGCCTGTTCATATTCGTCTTTAATCAAGCGCATCGGATGAATAAACTGATCGCTGTTGAGCCAATTTTGTGGCGCTCTGGCGCGGCGCGTGTCCTTAGCGTTTTTGATGCCAGTCAATAGGCGGGCGTCAAAGTCGGCATAGCGGCTAAAGGGCGAAATCAAGGTATCGAATAGATAAAAATAAGTTTGTAACTCGTTATCAAAGGATTCCAACGGGTGGGCCGCATCGAATAAATATTCCTTACAGGCGCGGGTTTGGCCGATAATCTCGCCTTCCCAAATGGCGTGCAGCTCGTCGTAGGGTTTGCTAAACAACGTAGCTTGTTGGGTTTTGCCGTTGAGCACCATGATGGCGTCCGGCTCGTCAAAGCCGCTGAGGTAGAGAAAATCGCTGTCTTGGCGAAACGGATAGTGGCAATCGCGGTTGCGCGTTTGTTCGCTGTTGGCCGGCAAAATCAAAATGGCATCGCCGATGGCTTCTAACAGCCGGTCGCGACGGGCTTTGTAAGCCGTCATTGGAATGGTTGGTTTCATGGTGTTCCGCTGAGTTGATGTGTTTAAGTATTAGTGCGTTAGCGTGGTAATGAGATTGGCAATATCCTCGCGAATTTTTGGGTCGCTGGACTTCAAAGCGTCAATCTTTTTAATGGCGTGCAATACCGTCGTGTGGTCGCGTTCGAAGGCCTCGCCAATATCGGGCAAGGATAGCGCCGTCAGTTGCTTGGCTAAAGACATGGCGATTTGACGCGGCCGCGCAATGGAGTTTTTTCGGCTTTTTGACGTCAAATCCGACACTTTAAGGCCGAAGTATTGCGCTACCGTTTTTTGAATGTTTTCAATGCCAACCTGCCGGCTTTGCGAGCTTAAAATATCGCGCAATGCCACCTTGGCCAACTCAATGGTGGCCGGCTGATTGCTGAATTGCGCGGCGGCGTACAGGCTGTTTAACGCGCCCTCCAAATCGCGAACGTGCGACTGGACTTTTTCGGCAATGAATAGCGCTACTTTGCTGTCTAGGGCGAAATCAATTTGTGCCGCTTTTTTCTTCAAGATGGCGGCGCGCGTTTCTAAATCTGGCGGTTCGACGGCCACCGATAGACCGGCACCAAAGCGCGATTTTAACCGGCTTTCCAAGCCCTCTACGTCTTTGGGATAGCGGTCACAGGTCAGCACGATTTGGCTGTTGGAATCGGTCAGCGTATTGAAAATGTGGAAAAATTCTTCCTGTGTTTTGCCTTTGCCGGCCAAAAATTGCACGTCATCAATCAGCAGCACATCGACGGATCGATAGTATTTTTTGAACTGGTTAATTCTGTCGGAAGACTCGGCGATGGCGCTGACCATTTCGTCCATAAATTGTTCAGCGGTTTGGTAAACAATTTTTTTCTTGTGGTCTTTGTTCTTGATATGGTTGCCGATGGCGTGCATCAAGTGCGACTTGCCCAAGCCGGTCGAGCCGTAAATCATCAGTGGGTTGAACGTGCCGTTGGGCTTGTTGGCTACCCCCATCGCCGAGCTGGCGGCAATGGTGTTGGACGAGCCTTCGACAAAGCTCTCGAAGGTGTATTCGGGGTTGAGTTTGCTGGAAAATTGCGCTTGCTCGCTCTTACTGGCGCTAGACACCGGCGCGTCAAACAGGGTCTTAGGTTGTCCTTGTTTAAGCACCACGGTAAATTCGGGTTCAAATTTGTTGACGACTAACTCAATGGTTTGTTTATACTTCTTTTCTACTGTATCCAAGAGGTATTTATTCGGGGCTTTGAGAATTAGGGTATTGCCTTCAATTTCAGCTTCCATCGGCCGAATCCAACCGTCAACCGCGTGCTCATCAAGCAAATCCGTCAAGCGCTCCATGCAGCTTTCCCATAGCGTATTCGACATAACAACTCCCTGAATAAATAGATTAAATAGACAAACGCACGCAGATAAGCCAGCGCTAACAGTCAGCCGTAAAATTATACTGGCTCGCTCGGCTTTTGCCAAACGAAATGGCGCACTTTTTTTTGTTGATGTTGGCAAATGATGCCGATGCCGAAAAACCGCAACAAAAGGTGTGGGCAAATATTTCCCCTCGGCAGCTTTGCGTTGCAAGTTATACTGATTTTCGCTAGGATAGCCGCCTGTTGAAACGGGAATACGTTATGGAAAAAATGTTGCTTTCTGGCTTGTTGGTATTCAGTGGCGGTATGCTGGTTTTCGCCGGCTTGCTGGACAACAACCATGTGGTCAAAATTGCTCTCGGCGTGTTACTTTGGGGGATAGCGCCTTTTGCCGCCAAGGGGTTGGCGCGCTTGCTAGACCCGCGTATCGCCGAGGCCGAAGCCTACCACCGCGCCAAACGCGCCCGCAAAGCCAAAGAACAATTCGTCAAGGCCAACCACGACGCCATTGGCGACGCGTATTTTAAGGCCACTTTTCTTTTTGCCGGCCACATTGCCCACGCCGATGGCGAAGTGTGCGACAACGAGTTACAGCAATTTGAATCGTTATGTTTGCGATTGCACCTAGATAAGCAACAGTTGCAATTGGCGCGCGAATTTTTTAACCAAGGTCGGCAAGTAGGCTTCGACGCTGCCAAGGCGTTGGACGACTTTTGGGCGATGTGTGAGTTGGTTCAACCCCTGCACGAGAGTTTTTTACAAACGCAATTTGCCTTTGCCGAAGCCAACGGCAAAGTCGTGGTTGCCGAGCTTAACATACTCGTTCGCATCAGTCAGCGCCTCAATGCCGGTCAAACCTACCGCTGTTTGCTAGAAGAATATCGTGACCATATTGCGCGCGAAGCACAAGAAAGAGCCGAACAACGACGCGATGAATTTAGGCGGCAACGCGACAAACGCCGCGAAGCCGAGGCCAAAGCGCGATTGGAACAAGAGCAACAAGCGACCGGCGGTAGCGGCAGAAAAAAACTCAGCCCGAAACAGAAGCAATTGCGTGTGGCTTTTGCGGTGTTGGGCATCGCGCCGACCAAAGACCGGTCGGCTATTAAACGCGCTTATCGTAGCCAAATCAAACGCCACCACCCCGATTATTTACTCGCTCAAGGCTATCCAGACGCGCTATTGGACGAAGCCACGGCTCGCAGTGCCAAAATTAATCGCTCCTACGACATCTTGAAAGAACATCTAGGGTTTTCTTAGGGCGTGCCCTCATTAAAAGCATAGCGCTTGTTTTTAACGCTAACATTCGGGGGAATTTTCGTTTTTTCGAATTGCTCATAGCCTTGGCGCAAGTTGTTCCAAAATGCCCAATGTTTAGATTGGCGATGCGCGGCCAAATTGTCTTCCGTCAAACGAAAAGGAAAAATATGAACGCGAAAAAAGGGTTGTCCGGCGCTCAAGGCCGCATCGACAATGCTGTAAATTTCTTCGATTTGTTTGTCAGTCATGGCGTAACAGCCGGTGGAAACGCGGTTGCCGTGCACCATCAGCGCCGAGCCGGTGCGGTGATGCGCCCTATCATAGGCGTTGGGGTAGCCCAAATTAAACGACAAGTGAAAGCGGCTGTTGGGATTGAGCCTACTGGCCGGTACAAAGTAAAAGCCTTCGGGTGCTTGCCAGTCGCCCTCGGCAAATTTTGGCCCCAGTTTTCCCGAAAAAGCAGCGATGCGATAGGTTTTAAAGTGTTTAAAGGCCGGCTGATTGGTTTTTTTCACCCAAATTTCTAATTCTCGTGAGGCTTTGAATAGCCGAATAAAAACCGGCGCACCAAAACGCAGGCCTTTGGCAGAAAAGGCTTTGATTAAGCGTTGGCGGTGGCGACTAACGGCCGCTTTTGAACGCCGGCTTTTGGGCGTAATGTTGTCGTTATAAGCATAAGGCCGGAGTAGGGCGGTTGGTTGAGGCGCAGTGGCCGTTGGTTCGGCGGATTGGATTGTCGATTGAGAGTTGGGAGGAATGCCCGAATTGGGCTGAATGGGCGCGATTGAAACGGTAGAGGCCGGCTCAGAGGTCAAGCTGTTTGACGCGATTATCACTAGGGCAGCCAGCGAAACAACCGTCAAAATGGTGAGTGCGAGTTTTTTCATTGGCTGAGGTGCTCCCGATGTTTCTGAGTCAATTTGTTAATATCCCAAACGACAAGGCAAATTCTTTCACATATTGCCCTAAGTGGCGACAGGCTTTTTTCTCTGGCTATGTGTAGCTTATTTCAAAATAGCAATATCACCGACACAAAAATGACTTATTATAGACATTATTGTCTATAATAAGTAGAATTATTGAACGCAATGACACGACGGCATTTTTATTTCGTATGAATTTCTCTGCCATTTCCTAACCATACTAAATGTGAGTAAATAAAATGACTCGACATGCAAGTAAGTTGCTTTGTAGTTCTAAAAAATATGTTCTCCTGTCATGGGATATCCTATGGATTCCTATCAATTTTATTGGGTATTACACATTCTATCCACTGAATGGTAAAGACTTATTTTTAACGCTTGCGATGGCTGCCACGCTTTTTTTTGCGCTGCTTGTTTTTCTGCTCAGTCGGTTGTTTTATGTGAATTGTTACGAGGATTATATTGAGATAAAACATATACTCATTCCTTTCTTTAGACGTAGAGTCATGCTAGATGATTTAAATGGCATATTCCTTGAGTTGGTGTGGCGCAAGACTGAATATGGCAATATAAATTGCATCGTTGTGTATTTTAATGAACAAGGGAAAACAACCAAGAAAACGTACTGGAATGTTGCCTCCTTCTATGACAAGAAACATAAGCTATTTTATGGCAAGTTGGCTGAACTGTACGGTTTTGAATTTGATAGGAGCATGGGAAATTAGGCAACATTTTTCCCCCTCGTTGGCAAAAGCATCTTTTATAACGCACCGAAACTCAACCCAAACTTTCTCAAATACTGCCCCAAGCGATGGCTATTATTTGGGAACAGTACAACTACGGTTTGCTGTGCTTGTGAAACCAATCTTCTAAATTGGGGTTGATTTTCGACCAAAAAATGCCGTGATAAAAAGGTTTTCTCATTTCCTTATAAGTCAATATTACTGTTATTACAAGAGAAAATACAAATATTTTATCAATGGTTACAGCATGATAGTATTGACTTACTCCACAAAGTAGAACAAAACAACTCGCCCATATCAATTCTGGAATGCGAGACATTCGGACAACATTGCAGAAATAGAAGAAATGCCCAACAACAAATAGGACAATACAACTCATATTGACGTTAATTTCTCTGAGATAGTAGGCAAGCACACATCCCAATATTAAGACAATCACATCAAGCAGTGATAACCGAAATCCTGGATTAAATTTATTTTCTTTCATGGACAAAACCTCTGTTATAACGCACCGAAACTCAACCCAAACTTTTTCAAATACTGCCCCAAACGATGACTATCGTTGGGGGTTTTGCCTTTGTCGATTTTTTCTTGGCGAGATTTGGCGAACAGTTTTCGTCCTGCTTCGGCTTGGTTTTTACTGGCGCGGCAGACTTTGATGACGTGGGCGAGTTGCACTTGGTCGAATGGGGCTATAGTGCGTAAAATGTCCCAACCGCAGTCTTTAGGTTAAAGTTTCCTACTTCTTATTTAAAAATGTATAACTGATTTTATGATAATTTTCACGGTAGGTTAAATAATTATCATGTTGCAATCTGCCTGTTATAATTCCTGCATGAATATTTATTACTTCCGAGAAATTAAATATTGCTTGCTCTGAAAAATCTCCTCTACTAATAAACTCTCTATATTTCGTTTCGGGAATTAAGGTATTACTGGAAAAGTTATCAGCTTCATGCTCTTGCTTTTTAAATGCACTATTATTTTCACTTTCTAAAAAAGTCGTACGTTTGTCGTGGAGTAAAATATGAGCAATTTCATGAAATAAACTAAACCAAAAAATATCAGCCTTTTTACCTCGCAATGTCATGATAATTGTTGCTTTATCCTTTGTATGCCAAAAGGTTGCACCATTTACATAGGTATTTTTAAAGTGAGGCAGTATAACCAAAGCAATACCACATGATGATAACTTAGACTGTAGATTAGGTAGAAGCATTTCGAACTCTGTCTCAAATGTCATCTCTCTAAGCTTAGGTATCGTTTTTCTTAATTGTTTTGCATCATATTTTGATACATTCTGTTTTTTTGCTAATTCTCTCCCCGCATGAAGCCAAGCTGATAACGCTTCCCCAGATATTTTAGGATTTTCTTGCTGTCTAAATGCAGGTGCAAATTCGTGAACATCCTTAACTAAGGACAATGACGAGACACCAAAAAATTTTCGTAATGATTTGACTTTTTCTGTAGCTTTCCTCGTTTTTTTTACTAGACCTTGTACTACAAGCTCGGCATAGGGGTATAGCTTAACAGTTTCAACCTCATTAAGAATTTCCTGTTCTTCTTTTTGCTTGGCAAGAATCAGACGATACTCAGCTTCCAAATTATTCCAAAATTGCGCCGGAATATTTAGGACTTTTTCTAGTTGTATCGCCGTTTCTGGGATAATTTGTTTATTACCTTTAATAATTTCATTAATTTTTTGTGCAGGTCTACCCATTCGCTCTGAAAGCTCTAGTTGACTAATTCCCATATCATCAATAACTTCTTGAAGATATTCTCCCGGTGGAATTGCCAAATCTGAAATATATTGTTCTTTAGTCATCATAATGCTTACTCACTTCTTCAATTTTTACGACATTAAGCGTTTCACCCTCTAGGGTAAAGATTAATCGACACTGCCCTGTTAAGTTGATCGCGTATTGTCCTTTTCGATTACCTTTTAATTCATGACATCTTAATGGTTGTTGAACAATAAGGTCATCTAAACTCGCTACAGCCTTAATAATTTGAATGCGTTGAATGTATTTTTTACCAACAACATCTCCATAAGTCTTAATGGCTTTTTTACTGTTGAGAAAACAATCTCTAAGTTTATTGGTGCGAAATATAACTTCCAAAACTAACGCTCTAACTAATTATTAACCTTAAGGGTGAATTTTATCATGAGTTATTTAATTTTCCAAAGCTCAACCCAAACTTCTTCAAATACTGCCCCAAGCGATGGCTATCGTTGGGCGTTTTGCCTTTGTCGATTTTTTCTTGGCGAGATTTGGCGAACAGTTTTCGTCCTGCTTCGGCTTGGTTTTTGCTGGCGCGGCAGACTGTGATGACGTGGGCGAGTTGCACTTGGTCGAATGCGTCGATTTCAGCCAAAATGGGAAATTCTTCTAACAATTCGGCTAAATCCTTATCGGCGTTGTCGCTGTCGTGCTGTTGCCAGTCGTTTTGCAGTCGCGCCATTTCTTGGCTGACTTGCGTTTCGGTGATAACGCCTTGCTCAGACAGCACTGCCATGCGAATGACGCTGGCATTAAGGTCGCGGAAGTTGCTGTGCCACGGGCTGTTTTCGCTCTCGGCAAAGCGTAAATATTGGCTTTTGGCTTTGCGGTTAAAGCGGATTTTTTTGCGATAAGTTTGCGTGTATTTGGCTAGCTCGTAATCCAAATTGGGGGCGATGTCTTCGCGGCGTTCGGCAAGCGTTGGCAAAGTGTAAGTCCAAATATTGAGGCGGGCGAGCAAATCTTCGCGAAACGTACCGGCTTTGACGGCTTCGTGCAGGTTTTTATTCGTGCCGGCAATGAGCTGAAAATCGCTGTGGGTTTCGCTGTCCGAGCCAAAGGGCGTGAACACCTTGTCCTCAATGGCGCGCAAGAGCATGGCTTGTTCGTCCAAACCCAGCTCGCCGATTTCATCGAGGAATAACACGCCGTTATGGGCTTTTCTCAACAACCCCGCCCGCGCGGTAATCGCGCCAGTAAATGCGCCCTTGCTGTGCCCGAACAGCGTTGATAAAGCGTGGTCGCCGCGCAAAGTCGCACAGTTGACCGACACCAATTCGCCACTCAAATTTTGGCGCTGCTTTTTCAAAGCAAAAATGCGCTTGGCCAGATGTGACTTGCCGACACCCGTTGAGCCTAGCAATAAAATCGGCTGTTCGGCGTTGACGGCAACGCGTTCAAGCTCGGCAATCAAGGCGTTATAAGCGGCGTTTTGCGTTGGAATGCCTGATTTTAACTGGGTTTGGTCGTTGTATTGTTGCTCGAAAAAGCGGCTTTGTAACTGGTCGTATTTGGACAAATCCAAATCGACCACGGAGTACGTCCCCAAAGCCTTATCACTGCCGCGCGGGTCGGGCGAAGTCTGCAACAATTTGCCGCGCAAAAAGTGACTTTCCGCCAACAAAAACAAACAAATTTGCGCGACATGTGTGCCGGTGGTGATGTGAATGTAGTAATTGTTTTCTTCTTCAAAGGGATAGTTGAGGGAAAATTCGTGCAACTTGGCATAGACTTCGCCGAAATCCCACGGGTCGCGCATGGTGACTTTGTGAGTGTTGACGATGGCATCGGGATTGTGGCCGAGGATGTCGTTTTTGAGGATAGTCGCCGTTTTCCGCGATTGATAGTCATAGATAAAGTCGTATTGGTCAATCGCCAAATCCTTGTGCAGGGCGATGGCAAAATTCGGCCGCCACTGATAAAAGCGTTTGGGTAAGTCTTTGCCTTTAAAATCTAATACCGAGCCAACGATGCTGATAACGACATTTTTGCCAGTTGTTTTCATAGATTGTCTTTCCATAGTAGCTTTCAGTAGCCAGTCTTAACAACAAACCAGAGACAAGGGATGCACTGTCTCTGGTTTTATCCAATTGTTTATATTATAAGTCGTTGCAGTGGAAGGCGATAGCCGCCATAAAAGATTATGGCAATTCTTTAAAGGTGGTCACCGCCATGACGTGATTGTGTAGCAAGGTATTTTTCGAGCCAGTGTTCGGACAGGCTTCCCCAAAAGAGTAAAAGCCAGTCATCGGACAGCCGTGCAGCGCGTGACTAGCACCTTGTATTTCTTTTTCTGTCGCCGCGTCCAAGTACGCCATGCGTCCTACACAGCTGACCGTAATGGCCAATTGAGATTCCCCGCCTAACATGTCATCGGCCTGTTTTGCCGACTGGCAACCTGAGTCAACGATACCTTCCAAATCAGCTGACATCAGCTGTGCATACTTTCCTTCGGGGATATGGCCAGCCATGGTCAGTGACTGATCCATTTCGTTGGCATCAAGCAAACCGCGGACAATGCCGTTGCTGTCTGTGGGAGAGTCCAGCAACAAAAGAGGGTAATTCAAACCAACGGCTGGTAAATTTTTTGCTTCATCGCCCAAGAATTGCTTGTAAACCTCCAAGGCTGGGCGGCCATCGAGTTCATAAATAAAGCGGTCATCGGCCTTGGTAATGTGATATTTGGCGCCTGAGGCTTTGTAACCATTGGCCGAGGCGTATCCAACGCGCAGTTTGTCACCGTAAAAACCAATGGCGACCGCTTGTCGCCGCGCGCCGTCTTCATTGTGCCAGACGCGGGTATTGCCAAAATTTAAATTCGCCGTTGATTCTAGTCCCAAGCGCATCGCACTAATTTTTAAAGCGAAGTAGATGTCACTAAAATTTGGCTTAACCGAGGACGCCATGCCACCAGTCACGGCAACATTGGCAGGAAGGGCGGCGTTACAGCCTTCAATCAATTTGGTGCCGCAGACATTAATGGAATCTGACAAAATGAAGACATGCTTTAATCCAGACTTTTCCTGTAATCGTTGCATCAATTTTTTGCCCACTTCGTAGCCATCCTCGAAGGTTTTGTATTCATGCTTGGCAATACCTACGGTGGTACTGTCGAATTGGATAGCCGTTAAAGTCAAGGTATCTTGGCGTAGTTCGTTATTGAATACCTCAACCCCCGAAGTACAGCCGACCAATTCAGCATTGGGAAAAGTGTGCTTTAGGTCGCTAATCGTACCTTCTGAATACATTAAATCGGCACTACCAAAACAGAGGAGCAGGCTAACTTTGGGGTAAACGCCTGAGGGGATGGCCGGCTGCCAGCCGGATTGTTTATCGAATAAGTGATTACTGACTTTCATAATTAAATAATTTATAACAGAGAAAAAGTCTTATGATAACGATTTTATAATTAAATTTCAATGTCAGAATAATGTTTTTTCACTATTTTGTGCGGCAATCCAGCTTATCGTTATTGAGGTAGTGGGCGAGGCAGTACGCGGGTTTAAACAAAAATAGCGACAGGGCGCGCCCTGTCGCTACGGCGTTGATGACTGTGGTGCGATTTGCAACACCACTAAATACAATCACCCACCCAAATAAGCCGAACGAATGCTGTCGGAAGCCAGCAAATTCTCGCCAGTGTCGCTTTGGGTGATTTGCCCGATTTCCATGATGTAGCCGCGGTCGGCGATTTGCAGGGCTTTGTTGGCGTTTTGCTCGACCAAGAAAATGGTGATGCCTTCATCGCGGATATTTTCGATAATCTCAAAAATTTGCGAGATGATAATCGGCGCAAGTCCCAACGACGGCTCGTCTAGCAAAATCATTTCCGGTTTGCTCATCAGGCCACGGCCAATGGCGAGCATCTGCTGTTCCCCACCCGACAGCGTGCCGGCGCGTTGCGAACGGCGCTCTTTTAGGCGCGGAAACAACTCGTAGGCGTGTTCTTTGCCGGCTTGGGTGGTGTCGGCATCGTGGTGAAACGCGCCTAGCTCCAAGTTTTCGTCAATGGTCAGGCCGGCAAAAATGCGGCGGCCTTCTGGCACTAGGGCAATGCCCAAGTTGGCGATTTCGTGGGTCGGCAGTTGGCTGATGTCTTGGCCTTTGTAGGCGATTTTACCCGATGATAGGCGCGGGTCGCCACAAATGGTGTTCAACAACGTCGATTTGCCGGCGCCGTTGGCGCCAATCAGCGTTACGATTTCGCCTTTGTCGATGTGTAGGTCGATGCCTTTTAGCGCCTCGATTTGCCCGTAGTGGGTGTGTAATCCTTCGATTTGTAGCATGATTATTCTTCTCCCAAATAGGCTTTGATGACTTCGGGGTTGTTGCGAATGGCCTCGGGTGAACCCTCGGCAATCGGGCGGCCGTACTCGACCACGAGGATATTTTCAGAGATATTCATCACCAAATTCATATCGTGCTCGATTAGCACCACGCTGACGCGGTGCTCATCGCGCAATAGGCGAATTAAATCAATCAACTCCTGCGTTTCCTGTGGGTTTAAGCCGGCGGCCGGCTCATCGAGGATAAGAATTTTCGGCTCGGTAATCATACAGCGTGCAATTTCCAAGCGCCGCTGTTGTCCGTAGGACAAATTGCCGGCCTCGCGGTTAGAAAATTCGCGCAAGCCAAAAATCTCCAACCACTGCACGGCCGAGTGCAAAGCGCGCTCCTCGGCGCGTTTAAACGACGGCAGGCGCAACAAGCCGGCAATGTACTTGTTGTTAAGCTGATTGTGTTGCGCGACTAACAAGTTCTCCAATACCGTCATCTCTTTGAACAAGCGAATGTTTTGGAAGGTACGCATCAAGCCGAGTTTGGCGACTTCGTGACTGGGCAGGCCGGTGATTTCGTCATCGCCTAACCACACTTCGCCGGCGGTCGGGGTATAAAAGCCGCTGATACAGTTAAAAATCGTGGTTTTACCGGCACCGTTCGGGCCGATAATGGCGGCAATTTGCCCACTTTGCAGGTTAAAATTGACGTTATCGACGGCCACCAGACCGCCGAATTGCATTTTTAGATTTTTGACGGTCAAAGCGTCAACATTGGGGTGCTTACTCATTTATTGACCCTCCGATTGTGCCAGTTTGGCCGGCAGTTGCACTTTGCGGCGTTGCGCGGGAATGAGACCTTGTGGTCGCCAAATCATCATCAACACCATAACCGCACCGAAAATAATCATGCGGAATTCCGAGAAATCGCGCGCCATTTCGGGAATAACGGTCAGCGCAATGGCCGCCAAAATCACGCCAATTTGCGAGCCCATGCCGCCGAGCACCACGATAGCCAAAATAATGGCCGACTCGATAAAGGTAAACGATTCAGGGTTGATAAAGCCTTGTTTAGCGGCGAAAAACGCGCCGGCAATACCGGCAAAAAAGGCGCCGATAGCAAAGGCCGACAACTTAATCAATGTCAAGTTCAGACCCAAGGATTTACAGGCGATTTCGTCTTCGCGCAGGGCTTCCCAAGCGCGGCCGACCGGCATACGCAACAGGCGATTGACGACAAATAGCGTCAACAATACCAAGGCAAAAATGACGAAATACACGAAAATCATGCGGTATTCCGAGCTGTATTTGATGTCGAAAAACTTGTGGAAAGCCGTCAAACCCTCGTCAGGGCGTTTGACAAAAGCGATATTAAATAAGGTCGGCGCAGGAATGTCGTCAATGCCGTTCGGGCCGTTGGTGTATTGGTCTAAGTTGTTTAATAACAAGCGAATAATTTCACCAAAACCCAAGGTGACAATAGCCAAGTAGTCACCGCGCAAGCGCAACACGGGAAAGCCCAAAATGATGCCGGCCAAACCCGCTAAACAAGCGGAAATCGGCAAGCACGTCCAAAAGCCCATGCCGTACTGTGTCGATAAAATGGCGTAAGTATAAGCGCCGACAGCATAAAAGCCGACATAACCCAAGTCCAACAGGCCGGCATAGCCGACCACGACGTTGAGTCCCAAGCCCAACATCACATAAATTAACGCCAAGGTGGCGATGTCTATGGTGCCGCGACTGGCGACAAACGGCAGGATAAAGCCGAGCACAATTAAAATGCCCAACACCCAATTGCGGTGGGTTTCCATGTGTTTGGCGAGGTGTAGCGGTTCGGGGATATAGCTGGCCGAATGGCGCATAACGGGCAATACCAACTGGGCGACAAACACCGCCAAGGCGGCGTAAACCGAGTACATAAACGAGCCAGTCAGCGCCAAGCCGTTGGCATCTTGTTCTAGCCGCACGCCCAAAATCGGCAGGGTCAACAGCAACGTCAAAATCGCCGAGGACACGGCGTAGCTGAAATTTTTCTGGATAGATTGTCCTAATTTATTGTTGTTACTCATTAGACTTTCTCCACATCAGGTTTGCCCAAAATGCCCGTCGGACGGAACAACAACACAAAGGCGAGTAGGGCAAAGGCCACCACGTCTTTGTATTCGGTTGATAAATAAGCGGAAGTGAAACTCTCCGTCAAACCCAACAAGAAGCCGCCCAACATCGCACCGGGAATGGAACCGATGCCACCCAACACGGCGGCGGTAAAGGCTTTGAGGCCGATAATAAAGCCGACAAACGGGTTGACCGTGCCGTAGTACAGCGCCCACAACATGCCAGCAATGGCCGCCAAGGCCGCACCAGTGACGAAAGTCATGGCGATGATTTTGTCGGCGTTGATGCCGAGCAATTTTGCCATACCGATGTCTTCGGAACAAGCGCGCATGGCTTTACCCGTTTTGGATTTGTTGATAAATAAGTGTAGCGAGAACATTGAAATAATCGTCACCACAAAAATAATGACTTGCAAAGCCGACAGGGTGACGGCGAAATTCTCGTCACCGGCCAGTGTCCAGCGTTCGGTAATCATGCGTTGCAGGGCGATGTCT
>PDWI01001078.1_pt1 | contig 44232 bp, 35 predicted proteins | sample 1430891 | NCBI WGS metagenome assembly PDWI01 (sample SAMN01162508, study PRJNA174530) | Oral metagenome, whole genome shotgun sequencing project. | biome: Marine environment; feature: Marine mammal; material: Swab sample of the gingival sulcus; isolation source: swab sample of gingival sulcus... | reverse complement strand
GCTTCATATGCCCAATTTGGGGCTTTTGATGGGATAGGGAGAAGGGGGCGATCTGCAATGGCATGCAGGCGTTTGACCCTCAATCCGTGAGACCTTTTATATCAATAAGAGGATTAGCCTATACTCGTTAGTTTTGAGTGTAGTAGCCTGCCTTGAGTGAATTAGGTAGACGTACTGTTTATGACGCTGCGAACTGGCCAGTGAGTAGTGTTCATGTGCTAAACCTAAGTTGCAAAAGAGGCTAAGGATATCTCAATATTGTTGAGGAAATCTCCTAGACTTATAGTAGAGTGGATTGCAGTGCGGACTAAGTGGTAGTCATGCAGGTCATCTTTGGCGACAGTGACAATAACATCTTAATAGGAAACTACTCATTAGGTAACTTTTGAGTGATGTTATGGGAAATCCAGCATGACCTAAGCCGTAAATTTTACGCTCTACTTGCCACACACTTTGTAATTTGTATCGTAATTCAGGTAATTCAAAAGATTACGCTATCATGTAGTTAGAAAACTAAGGCTTGCCACTCCTTGTCATTTGGAGGAGGGCCAAAGGCTCAATTCCCCTCTGTCATTCAGAGGAGGGCCAATGGCTCAATTCCCCACTGTCATTCAGAGGAGAGCCAAAGGCTCAATTCCCCTCTGTCATTCAGAGGAGAGCCAAAGGCTCAATTCCCCTCTGTCATTCAGAGGAGGGCCAAGGGCTCGACGTAGGAATCTAGCGTGGCATGCAGTGTTTTAGTATTGAATTTAGACTGGTATTAAATATTATTGGAGATATTAGTGAATAATCTTAAGACTTTTCGATTGGCATATAGGATATTTGTTCTTTCATTTGTTCTTTCAGTAGTGATGAGTTTTTTATCTCAGACGGTCATAGATGCTTCTTCCCTTGTGTTTAAACTCTTGATTCTCTTGGTAATTGTCTTTATTGGAATAGTATTTGATATGGTTGGTGTTGCAGTTGCTGTATGCAGTCCTGCGCCATTTCATGCTATGGCTTCTAAGAGAGACAAGATAGCAAAAATTGCATTGAAACTCGTAAAGAGAGCATCCTTAGTGGCAACTTTTTCCAATGATGTCATAGGAGATATTGCTGGTATTATAAGTGGTGCTGCTGTTGGCAGTATTGTATATCGATTAGTTGAAGTGTATACAGGTATGTCATCAACTCTAATTTCAGTATTACTCAGTGGTCTTGTTGCTGGGCTTACAGTTGGTGGGAAGGCTGTTGGTAAAGTCTATGCTATTGAGCGTTCAAAGGACATCATTTACAATGTTGCAAAGCTTATTTACTATATAAAATATATTGTTACCTTTAAGTGGGTAAACGGGAGAGGATAATGAAATATAAAGTACTTGGTAAAGTTCATTCACATGATGATGTTTCCAAACTTAGAAAACTTGATTTATTAAGACTTTGCCATGAAATTAGGGAAGAAATTATAGAGACTGTAGCTTCTAATGGAGGGCATCTTGCCTCCAATCTAGGGGTAGTTGAACTTGCTGTAGCACTTAATTATGTATTTGATACAGAGCTTGACTCTGTTATTTATGATGTTAGTCATCAGTGCTATGCTCATAAATTAATAACAGGCAGGTATGAACAATTTAAGACACTTAGACAGTATAAGGGTTTAAGTGGATTTTCTAAAATTGCGGAATCAAAGGCAGATGCCTTTGGTGCTGGTCATGCTTCTACTTCAATTTCTGCAGCTATTGGCATCGCAAAGGCGAAGGCACTTACTGGCGATACATCTAAGACTATTGCAGTAATTGGTGATGGGGCATTAACAGGTGGCATGAGTTTTGAAGCGCTAAATTATCTGGGGCATACAAAGGATAATGTCATTGTGATAATTAATGATAATGAAATGTCTATTTCCAACAATGTTGGAGCACTTAAAAAAGTGCTTTCTGATATGAGAATATCTGGAAAGTACAAGAAGTTAAAAACTAGTATGAAGAATTCCATTGAAAAAATACCTCAGATAGGGGTAGATATTAACAATGGTTTGATAAAGTCAAAAAATATGATAAAGCAGCTGATGTATAGCAATATGTTTTTTGAGGATTTAGGACTTACCTATTATGGCGTCATTGGCGGCAATAATATTGGTGAGTTGATTGATGTCTTAACGACGTTAAAAGCTGTATCTGGTCCTGTGGTGCTACACATTAAGACCAAAAAGGGTTTGGGCTATCATCATGCTGAGAAGTCACCAGAAAACTACCATGGTGTATCCCCGTTTTCAGTAGTGGAGGGTGTAAAGTCAAAGGGCTTAAAGGCAAAGTCTTATTCTCTTATTTCCTCTACTTGTCTAAGGGATTTAGCTGATGAATTTGATAATGTTGTTGCTATTACTGCTGCAATGGAGTCTGGCACCAAGCTCTCTGTATTCAAGGAGAGACATCCTATGCGTTTCTTTGATGTGGGTATTGCAGAGCAGCATGCTGTTACTATGGCAGCAGGGATGGCAAGTAAGGGGATAAAACCTTATTTTTCAGTGTATTCTACATTTTTGCAGAGAGCCTATGATCAGCTCATACACGATGTTTGTCTACAGAATTTGCCTGTTACACTGCTCCTTGATCGCTGTGGGCTTGTTGGTGATGATGGACCAACGCACCATGGTGTGTTTGATATGCCTTACTTATTATCCATACCAAATCTGAGTATCTATTCACCCTATGATGAGAGGGAGATGGCTATGGCAATAAGAGCGTCTTATTCCTATGACTCTCCAGTTGTAATTCGCTATCCTAGGGGAAATGCACCTACAGATGATGTGGGAATTTCAGATGATATTGTTGATTTTAAATATAGTGACGCTAATAGTGTGGTTACCTTGCTTAGCTTTGGCAAGTATACCAGAGAAGTGTTATGCGCTATTGATACATTAGAAAACAGGGGGATTGCAGTAAATCATTTGCATCTTGTCAAGTTAAAGCCCTTTGATACTGAGGCTGTTGCTAAACTTCTCAGTGCTACAAAGTATCTTATCACCATAGAAGACTCCCTTTCAGCACTTGGATATGGTGTGTATTTTAAAGAAAAAATGTATGAGCTAGGCCTAGACTTTGCCTGCACAAATCTGGGCTATATAGAAGAGTTTATAGAGCAAGGCAGTGTAGATATACTGAGTAAAAAATTAGGTCTTACTTCAGAACACATTGTTTCCCTTGTCCTTGATTATGAGAAAGAGTGTGAGAATGCATAGGTTAGACCAGTATCTAGTTGAAAGTGGACTGTTTGTATCTAGGACAAAGGCTGTTGAAGCAGTGAAAAGAGGAAAGGTTTTAGTCAATAAAAAGACGATTTCAAAACCATCCTTTAAGGTGGCAGAGAGCGATGTTGTTGAAGTCCAAGAAGATGAGATTAGCTTTGTCAGTAGAGCAGGGTTAAAGCTCTATGAGGCAATTAAGTACTATCAAGTGGATTTGAATGGTCTTACTGCACTTGATATTGGGGCATCTACAGGTGGCTTTACAGACTGTATGTTAAAGCATGGAGCAGGGAAAGTATATGCTGTTGATGTTGGCAGAAATCAGCTAGCTCCTTTGATACAAAGTGATGATAGAGTAGTATCTATGGAAAGTGTCAATGCTAGGTATATGGAAAAAGAGCTCTTTGATGATGTTATTGACTTTGTGACAGTAGATGTTTCCTTTATCTCACTAAAGCTTATTATTCCAGCAATTGAAAAGGTACTTCCAATAGGTGGAAAGGTCATAGCGCTGATTAAGCCACAGTTTGAAGTGGGTAAAAAAAGGCTTCCAAAAAATGGTGTTGTAAAGACAGAGGCTGATAGAGAGCGTGCAGTAAATTCGGTTTTAAGTGAATTTAAAGAGTTTGGCTTTAGTTGTAGTGATGTGATAAAGTCGCCAATTAGAGGCTCAAAGGGAAATATAGAGTACTTAGTACTCTGTGAAAAAAAGATGAGTATATAAGGGGGATACTATGAGTTTAGCTGATAATATTTTTATTGAAATGTGTGAAGACATCATCAACAATGGTTTTTCTTCTGAAGGGCAAAATGTCAGACCTGTCTGGCAAGATGGAACAAAGGCGCATACCATTAAGAAATTTGGCGTTGTAAACAGATACGACTTGTCAGCAGAATTTCCAGCGTTAACCCTTAGACCTACAGCTATAAAGTCTGCCACTGATGAGATGCTGTGGATATGGCAGAAAAAGTCGAATAGGACAGCAGAATTAAAGACAAGGATATGGGATGAGTGGACTTTGGAAGATGGAACCATAGGAAAGGCTTATGGTTATCAACTAGGTCTAAAGTATAAGTTTCATCAAGGGGAAATGGATCAGGTAGACAATGTCATTTACAAACTCAAAAATGATCCATACTCTAGGCGTATTATGACAAATATATATAACTTTGGCGATCTCTCAGAGATGGCATTAGAGCCCTGTGCATACAGTATGACCTTCAATGTGACAGGTGATAAGCTAAATGCTATTTTAAATCAGAGATCACAGGACATCCTTGCTGCTAACAATTGGAATGTTGTTCAGTATGCTGTTCTTGTGTACATGCTTGCTCAAGTGACAGGGTTTAAAGCTGGTGAACTTGTGCATGTGATAGCAGATGCTCATATCTATGATAGGCATATTCCAATTGTCAAAGAGCTGATAAAGAGAAAGACCTATCCAGCTCCTACTTTTAGGTTAAATCCTGATGTAAAGGACTTCTATGACTTTACAACAAAGGATATTATTATAGAAAATTATGAAAAAAATGAGCAGATTAAAAACATCCCAATAGCGATATAGGAGACAGGTATGAAGGCAATTGTAATTGTTGATAGAAACTGGAATATAGGGAAGGATGGAGGACTCTTAGTTCATCTTCCAAAGGATTTAAAGTACTTTAAGGAAAAGACCACAGGAAAGGTTATTGTTATTGGCAGAAAGACGCTAGAGAGTTTTCCAAAGAAGAGACCACTGCCTAATAGGACTAATATTGTGTTGACAAATAATGAGAACTACAAAAATGAGGACTGTACTATTTGTGTTGGTGTTGATGCTCTGAAAGAAGAGCTAAAAAAGTACAATACAGATGATGTTTTTGTAGCTGGTGGTGAGATGATATATAGGCTGTTATTACCTTGTTGTGATGAAGTCTATGTCACAAAAATAGACGCAGCATTTGAAGCGGATAAGAGTTTTCCTAATTTAGATGATGACCCCAACTATGTAATGGTGAGTCAGTCAGAAGTAGTTGAGGATAAGGGGTATCAGTTTAAGTTTTTAAAGTATGAAAAAATATAACATCTTGTCCTTGACTTCATTTACTTATTTCGCTATACAGTGTATAATTTAATCGTTTAGAACTATTGGGGGTATTTATGAGTGAAAAAAAACATAAGAATTTCATTGAACAAATTATTGAAAAAGACATTGCTGAGAACAAGCACAATGGAACAATAAAGACGCGTTTTCCACCTGAGCCTAATGGCTATCTTCACATTGGTCATGCCAAGGCAATCTATGTTAGCTTTGAAAATGCTTTAAAATATGGTGGCACATGTAATTTGCGATTTGATGATACCAACCCAGTCAAAGAGGATATTGAGTTTGTCAATTCAATAAAGAACGACATAGCGTGGCTTGGTTATGAGTGGGATGGGCTCTATTATGCTTCCAATTACTTTGATAAGATGTACTATTTTGCTGTGAGACTCATTGAGAAGGGCTTGGCATTTGTGTGTGACTTAAACCCTGAAGAATCAAGGGAGTACAAGGGTGATTACAATGTAGCAGGAAGACCTAGTCCCTATAGAGATAGAAGTGTTGAAGAAAACCTACTTCTCTTTGAAAAAATGAAAAATGGCGAGTTTAAAGATGGTGAGAAGACGCTGAAGGCTAAAATTGACTACAATCACCCAAATATGAATATGAGAGACCCCGTTGTGTATCGGATTAATCACGTGACTCATCACAATACTGGTGATAAGTGGTGCATATACCCTATGTATGACTTTGCTCACCCACTAGAAGATGCGATAGAGGGCATAACTCATTCTATTTGTACACTTGAATTTGAGGCAAATAGACCACTGTATGATTGGTACTTGGAGAATTTAAAGGAGGAATTTGACTATCTTCCACATCAGTATGAGTTTGCAAAACTAAGTATTACAAATACAATCATGGGTAAGAGGTATTTGAGAGAGTTAGTAGAAAGTGGCAAAGTCATTGGTTGGGATGACCCAAGGATGCCTACTCTTTCTGGGCTTAGAAGAAGAGGAGTAAGACCTTCTGCAATCAAGGCATTTATTGAGGCTAGTGGTGTATCTAAGGCAAACTCAAAAATTGACATGGAGATGTTTGAACACCACATCAGAGAAGATTTAGCTTATGATGTTCCAGCAGTAATGGCTGTTGTCAATCCACTAAAGGTTGTCATTACAAATTACGAAAAGGGTAAAGTAGAATATGTAGAGGGAAAACTTCATCCTAAAAATGATGATTTTCCTATGAGGCAAATACCATTTACTAGGGAAATATACATTGAGAGAGAAGACTTTTCAGAAAATCCGCCAAAGGGTTACAAGAGGCTCTTTACTGGTGGTGAAGTAAGGCTTAGACACGCGTACTTTATAAAGTGCAATGAAGTGATAAAAGATGAAGCAGGTCAAGTTGTTGAACTCAGGTGTACTTATGATGTAGAGACAAAGAGTGGCAGTGGGTTTAAGGGCAGAAAGCCAAATGGAACCATTCACTGGGTCAGTGCTACTGATAACTGTGAGATTGATGTCAATGAGTATGGTTATCTGGCAGTCTTAGATGAGAATGGCACTTATATATTCAATGAAGACTCAGTAGCAAATTACTCACATGCTGTAGTAGAGCAGTGTGTCAACGATCTTGAATACGGGAGATATCAGTTTATTAGACGAGGATTTTTTGTCTTAGATGAGAATTATGAGAAGAGAACGTATAATATGATAGTAGGTTTAAAGAGTTAATAAAGAACTGCTAAAAACTTGTATATAGAGGGATGCTATGCTGAAAATTGACAGTAACATAAGAAATTCAACAAAACTGATGAATTCAATACTAGATACTATAAGCTCTGCCGTATTTGTCATAGATAAATGTTATAATGTAGTGGAGTACAACAGCGCCTTTGTCAATATTTTTGGTTCCACAAGTGTAAACCCCATAGAAGAACTCTGTGGTTGTGAAGCATTTGTTGACCATAGTCGTGATGAATTAAATATTGCGGTGGTTATTGATGATGGTGAAGGTGAGTTTTGTCATAATTGCTCTATAAAAAAAGCGATTGATTCAACAATAATTGAGGGCAAAAAAATTGGAAGGCGCATTATAGAAAAAGAATTTGTAGTAGGTGAAGAGCATAGCAAAAAGTACTTTATGTTTTCTTCTAAACCCATTTCAATAGCAGGAGAAGTTCATGCAGTTGTCGTCATTGACGATATTACAGATATGGAAAAGGTAAAGGCTGAGCTTGTGGATAGGAACGTCAAGGTCAGTGAGTACAATAGAATCTTTACAGAAGAGATGGATTTGGCAAAGAGAGTTCAGCGTAGTATCATACCTCTAAAGTTTTTAAAACATAAAGACTATGTACTTACCAGTAGGTATTATCCACTAAAGGCAGTTGGTGGTGATATGTATGATTACTTTGTCATTGATGAGGACAAAATTGGCATACTCATGTGTGATGTGGTAGGTCATGGTGTTGCAGCTTCTCTTATTACAACAATGATAAAGGCAATCCTTGCCTCGTCAAGAGAACTGCATGCTAAACCTGTGGACTTTGTAACAAAATTAAATCAGGGAATTATCAGTATTGCAGAGGGTTTTTACATGACCTTAATCTATGGTGTTATAGATGTGAGTACATCAGAATTCAAATTTGTCAGAGCAGGACATCCTCTACCTGTTTCTATTAGGTCTGAGGGTGGTGTTAGTGAAATAGGCACAATTTCCAATATCATGGTTGGTGTAGATAGGGATTATGTTTTTAAAGAAGAAGTTCATAGAATTGAGCTTGGCGAAAAACTCATGATATATACTGATGGACTGATGGACATTGGTTCATCGTACTTGGGTTATGAAGAAGAAGTCTTTGATATTTTGAGAGAGACATCGGATTTAAAGGTTGAAAAGATTATAGAAGCACTTGAAGTTAACGTCAAGAGAAGGATGTTGATTGATAGAAGAAAAGATGACGTGTGTATGATAATGATAGGTAGGAATAAAGACGAGGAGAGTATAAATGGAGAAGTATGGCATGGTCTCTAGGACAGACGATAAATTTGCCTATATAAATATAAAGAGAATATCAGCTTGAGGTGATAACTGTGGTGGTTGCAGTAGTGACTGTGAAACAGCAGAACACCTAGTTAAGGTGACAAATGAATACGGTGCAAGAGAAGGGGATATGGTAGAACTTGGCATTAGTGCTTCTAACTTTCTCAAAATAACATTTTTGTTATATGGACTACCTGCTATTATTTTGATAACATCAGTAATTGTCATGGAGCTATTGGTTGGCATTCCAATATTGACCATTTTTGTATCCTTTGCGCTGACAGGAATTAGCTATATCTTTATAAATAAACTTGGCGTGAAAAAGCACGCAGAGGGAAAACTCATGCTTGAAGTCAAAAGCGTGGTTAAAAATGAGTTTAAAGGTGTTACTATAGGTGGAATTACAAATGTTAAAAAGAGTATTTAGTCCCTATTTAAACTTAAATAGGGATATTTACATCATTGGCATTGCTAAATTTATCAATGCCCTTGGTACACTTATCTTTCCCTTTATTACACTGATACTGAGAGAAAAGATGGGTATATCTGAGGGAAAAGTAGGTATTTACCTTGCGGTTGCAGGTCTTGTATATGTTCCTGCATCAATTCTTGGTGGCAAACTGTCTGATAAATATGGTAGAAAGAAAATTATTTTATTTGGCGATATTGCCATTATTTTATTCTATACTGTTTGCTTTTTTATGCCTGTTGGTATGCCAATGATGTGGCTGTTATTTATTGCTAGCTTTTTTGGTGGACTCATAACGCCATCCTATGATGCTATTGTTACCGATATTGCAACAGAAGAGGAGAGGACAAGTTCGTATTCTTTTTTGTACTACATGTTTAATCTTGGCTTTGCCTTTGCCATGTACTTAGGTGGCAAGCTCTTTAACAACTATCTCCACTATATGTTTTTAATTGATGCAGTTACTGCTCTAATTGCCCTTGTCATTGTCATGTTCTTTGTAAAGGATGTATATAGGGATGACATTATGACTAGAGAGGAAAATGTGGAAAAACTCCAAGAAAGTGTTGTATCAGTCCTTTTAAAAAATAAGATTATCCTTCTATTTAGCTTTGCACTCATTGGTCATGCATTACTCTTTTCTCAGCTCAATTTTTTAATTCCCATTCAGACGATAGATTACTTTGGAAAGGATGCTGGTTCAGAAATTTATGGCGTTATTGGTGCTATCAACGGGATTACCGTTGTTTTATTTACTACAATTATCACTAAGTTTTTTGAGGGAAAAAGAGAAGTGATGAACATCATTATCTCGATTTTTCTTGTGGTAATTGGATTCTCTATGTTTGCCTATACTGAAATCTCTTATGCCTTTTATATTGGGACATTTTTATTTACCTTAGGTGAGATCTTAAACGCTATAAGTGTACTGCCCTTTATTATGAAGTATACTCCTGAAACACATAGAGGAAGAATGGCAGGTGTATTTCCTGTGATAATGGGCATAGGTTACTTTACAGGACCAATTATCAGTGGACAGCTTAGGGAAGTATACACCTATATGTATACATGGCAAGTCCTTCTTATAGCAGCCCTAGTTTCACTTGCACTCTTGTTTGTGGTCTCTCTTTATGATAAAAAGAGGGATGAGTTTAATACCATTAAATAATTGTATTAAATTTATACCTTGAAATCGCTGTTATTCTGTGATAGACTGACAGCTGTAAACATAGTCGTGCTAGGGGTGCTGTTTGGCTGAGATTATACCCTTTACTTGAACCAGATAATGCTGGCGTAAGGAAGTTGTCGTCTTTAATAAGTTCTCTTAGCATAAGTATATGTGAGGAGGATTTTTTTTGTCTACTAAAAAATTAGTTTATTCAGGGCTTTTTGTAGCCTTTGGCGTAGTCTTAGGTCATTTGGTTTCTATACCAGTTGGGATTACTAAGATATTTCCTGTACAGCACATGATCAATGTTTTATCAGCTGTGCTTATTGGTCCAGTATACGCTGTTGTCAATGCCTTTGTCATTTCTCTAATCAGAAACCTAATAGGCGTTGGTACACTGTTTGCCTTCCCTGGAAGTATGATAGGTGCTGCTCTTGCAGGGCTTGTCTATCACTACAGTAAAAACGAGATAGGTACTGCTGTTGGAGAGGTTGTTGGCACTGGTATTATAGGAGCACTTGTCTCTATCCCTATGGCAAAGCTCTTTATGGGTAAAGAACTTGGTGCATTAGCACTAATACCACCTTTTGCCCTCAGCTCACTAGCTGGTGCAGTGCTTGCTGTATTGATATTAAAACTAAAGCCAGTGCAGAAGATTAAAGGAGAATAGGATGACGTTTACAGATAGACTTTACTGCGAGAATAAAGAGCTGTGGGAAAAGTACCTTTCTCATCCCTTTGTACAGGGCATGATAAATGAAGATGTGGATATCGAAAAGTTTAGATACTATATGTTGCAAGATTATGTCTACTTGAAGGAGTATTTAAAAGTATTTGCCATTGGGCTTTCAAAGACAGACATCCCAAGTCTTAGGGAAGACCTTACAAAGTCTATTAATGCTATTTACTGGGAGATTGACAATGTGCATATGAAGTACATGAAGAAAATTGGCATTACTGATGAAAATATACAAAATGTAAAGCCAGATATCAACAATATCAGCTACACATCATATATGATTTCTAGCGCCTATTTAGGAGATGAGAGTTATGCATTAGCTGCTGTATTGTCTTGTTCTTGGTCTTATCAGTTTATAGGGAAGTACATACTCAAAACCAATCCTGACATCTTGAAGAACTCTTATTTTGCAGAGTGGGTAGAGGCATATTCATCAGAGGAGTATGATGAGGCAAATCAACGACTGATTGATATTATGAATGAAGTCTCAAAGACAAAATCAGATGAAGAGTTAGATAAACTCTCTGATATTTTCAAAAACTGCAGTATTTATGAGTATGGTTTCTGGGATATGGCATATAATATGGGCGGATACTATGCTGGAGTTTAAGAGTGTAAGTTTTGGATATGAAGATAAAAATATATTAGAAAACTTGAGTTTTAAAGTAGAAGATGGTGAGTTTGTCAGTATTATTGGAAAAAGTGGCTGTGGCAAGAGCACGATATTTCGACTTATTTGTAAATTTGAAGAGGACTATGAGGGTGAAATTCTCACTGGGAACTCATCCAAAATTGGATACATGCCTCAAAAAGGGCTTCTGTTTCCCTGGGCAAGTGTCAGGAAAAATTTATCCCTTCCACTAGAGATTCAAAAAGTCTCTAGAAAAGAGATTGATGAGCGGATAGAGAGTATACTTAATGATATGGAACTACTAGAGTATATTGACAAGTATCCCAATGAACTCTCAGGGGGTATTAGGCAGAGGATAGCCTTTGCTAGAACCATACTAACGGGTGCAGAGATACTCCTCTTAGATGAGCCTTTTAGTGCACTAGACTTTTTGACAAGACTTGAACTTCAGGAGTGGACGCTAAAGCAGTGGGCAAAGTTTAAAAAGACTATTATTTTTATTACCCACAATGTTGATGAGGCAATATTTATGTCAAATAGGGTTCTGCTGTCAGTGGGTAGACCTCTTAGCAGTCTTGAGGTTACAGAGATAGACTTACCCTATCCTAGAAGTCTTGACATGTTAGAAGAGAGAAGTATATTGGATAAGAAAAAAGTGTTACTGAGGAGTTTAAGAGATGAAGAAGATATCAAATAAACCAGCTGTCATTACATCTCTAATTTTATTAGGTGTATGGCAACTTGTAGCCATGTACATTGGCGCTCAGTACATCCTTCCAAGTCCTGTGCAGGTCATAGCAAAACTCTATGAACTACGCTATGAACTCTTTTTGTACCACATGCCCTATACAATGGGCGTCACTATTATAAGTCTTGTCATATCCACAGTACTAGGAATACTTTTAGCTGTCTTAATGGAAGCTGATGAGAGGGTGGAAAATGCCATATATCCAATAGTAGTCACATCACAGACTATTCCAATAACAGCTTTAGCACCATTATTTATACTTTGGCTTGGCTATGGTATTTGGTCTAAGGTCATGGTCTCTGTCATGATTACGTTTTTCCCCATTGCCATTAGTGTACATGATGGATTTAAAAATACGAAGACAGAGCATGTAGAACTTTTGAAATCATTTGGTGCGTCAAATAGTGACATCTTCTTTAAACTAAAGATTATGTCTGCACTGCCAAATATGTTTTCAGCCATGAAGATGGCGATACCACTTTGCATCATTGGTGCTGCAATTGGTGAGTGGTTAGGGGCTCAGAGGGGTCTTGGCTATTTTTCCAAGAGAATGATGTCGCAGCTCAGTGGTGCTGGCGTTTTTGCGCCTATTGTCATACTGTCACTTGTTGCCATAGTGATAGTTAAAGTTGTCTCATATTTTGAGAAGAAGGTTATTCACTACAGGACAAAACTGTAGTGAGCAAGGAGGAAAATTATGAAGAGAATTATTGCGTTGTTGTTGAGTGTTGTACTCATTTTTTCACTAACTGCTTGTAGTGATAAGACTGAAACAGAGGTAAAGAAAGACAAGGTCTCTGTAGTTCTTGACTGGTATCCAAATGCCATTCATGGATTTATCTACAATGCCATTGAAAAGGGCTACTATGAGGAAGAAAACATTGAGGTTGAAATTCTGTTTCCAGCCAATGTCAACGACGGAATTACAATGCCTGCTGCTGGTCAAGCAGATTTAGGTATTTACTATTTGCAGGATATTATCCTATCAAGGGCAAATGAAAATGTGCCAATAAAGTCTGTAGGCGCTCTTACTGTCAGCCAGCTAAATGTTATTGCTTCACTAAAGGAAAAGGGCGTTGAAAGTCCTAAGGATTTAGAGGGTAAACTCGTTGGCTATTCAGGAACTGACCTTGCAAAGGCTAGAATTGAGTATATGATGGAGAAGCAGGGCGTAAATCCTAAAGATATTGAGCTTATAGATGTTGGTTTTGATATTATGAGTTCATTGACTACTGGCAAAGTAGATGCCTGTGCTGGTGCCTTTGTCAATCATGAGATTCCATTCCTTGAAAAAGAAGGATTTGAGATGAACTATTTTTACGAGAAGGACTATGGTGTTCCTGATAACTATGAAATGCTTTTTGTAACTGGTGATAATAACCTAAAGGAAAACAGTGATAAACTAAAGCGTTTTATGAAGGCTAGTAAAAAAGGGTTTGACTATATGAAAAAACATCCAGAAGAGACGATTGACATTATTTTAAAACATCAAAACAAGGAGAATTTCCCACTTGAAAAAGATGTAGAGATGATGAGTATTGATGTACTACTACCTCTTATGGAAGCAAATGATGGCGAGTTTATGATGCAAGATGAAAAGATTTGGCAGGAAAACATTGATTGGCTAAAGGAAATTGGCGTTCTTAAAAATGACATAACAGCAGAAGAACTATTTACCAATGACCTTGTAAAATAGAAATATAAATAATAGACTTTTATTCAATCTTTAGTCTTAAATTTGTCATCTTGAAACACTATACAAATTAGCGCAAATGCTTTTTTCTACAAAGCCAACCACCTATGTCATTCAGAGGAGTGTAGCGACGTAGGAATCTAAGCGCTTGCAATAATTTGTAGTGTTTCATATGCAGTGGATGACAGACTAAAATTATAAATAGGAGCTAGTATCACAATCAAAATATTCAGGAGGGAAAATGAATATAAGAAAAGCAGTTTTAGCTTATGGTATAACACATAGAGAGTACATGGGTAGTGATTATTTACAGGCAGTTAGAGACGCATTACTAGGTGGTATTACCATGCTGCAAATTAGAGAAAAACTTCTTGATGAGAGAGAACTGATTGACCTAGTCAATACAGTTAAGCCAATTTGTAAGGAGTTTAATGTGCCACTGATTGTCAATGATAAAGTTGATGTGTTAAAATTGACAGATGTAGATGGTGTACACATTGGTCAAGAAGATGTGCCAATTAGTGAAATCAGAGAGAGCTTTAGTGATAAGATCATTGGTGTTACTGCGAGGAGTGTTGAAGAAGCATTAGAAGCTGAGCGAGGTGGTGCAGATTACGTTGGTGTAGGCGCAGTGTTTGGTTCTACTACCAAGGATAATATAAAGCCTATGACAAAAAAAGTGCTCAAGGAGATAACAGAGGCTGTCAGCATTCCCGTCTGTGCTATTGGTGGTGTTACTTCTGGTAATATAAGAGAGCTCATGCATACAGGAATTGACGGTGTTGCTGTGTCTGCTGACCTATTTGATACTGATAATGTAAGAAAATCGGCAGAAGCTATTGTCAGAGAGGTTTCCAATATTACGATAAAGAAGGTACTCAGTATTGCAGGAGTAGACCCTAGTGGTGGAGCTGGCATTGATGCTGACTTAAAGACATTTACTGCTCATAAAAAGTATGGTATGACTGTTATAACAGCTATTACTGCTCAAAATACACTTTCTGTAGATATGGTGGAAGAAGTTTCACCTGAGTGTGTGAAAGCGCAAATAAAGAGTGTGTTTGAAGATATACGTCCTGACAGTGTGAAAATTGGCATGGTGTCTAACATTGAAATTATAAAGACCATCAGTGAGGGGCTGGGAAAGTATCATGCTGAAAATGTCGTAGTAGACCCTGTCATGGTTGCCACCAGTGGCGCCAAGCTCATAGATGATGATGCTGTATCTGCCTTGAAGAAGTACCTATTCCCTAGAGCTACTATCATTACACCTAATATACCAGAAGCTGAAATTCTATCAGGTATGAGTATTAAAAATCAAGATGATATGATTGAAGCTGCTGAAAAGATTGGAGATGAAAATGGCTTTGCTGTTTTAGTAAAGGGAGGTCATCTCATCAATGATGCTACTGATATTCTTTACATAGATGGAAAGATCAATGTGATTTCTGAAAAGCGCATTGAGACTACAAATACCCATGGTACAGGCTGTACACTATCCTCAGCAATTGCATCTAATTTAGCAGATGGCTATAGCTTATATGACAGTGTTAAACTGGCAAAGAAGTACCTAGCAGGTGCTCTTAAAAATGATATAGACCTAGGCAGTGGTTCTGGTCCGTTAAATCACGTTTTTAAGCTATAGTACGATAGAGACTGGTGAAACGAGGAAACTATTCTTACATTCATCAGTCTTTTTTTATTCTAGTTTAATGAAGTATTCTTATTTACACACTTTTGATTTTAACCTTCTACCTGTTATTCATACTAATCTTTAATTAAACTACACATGAGGATTCTACACCTTGAAACACTATAGAAATTATTGCAAGTGCTTTTTCTACAAAGCAAACTTCATACGTCATTCAGAGAAGTGTAGCAACGTAGGAATCTAAGTATTTGCTATAAATTCTAGTGTTTCATAGGCTCTGACAATGTGCAGTTTTAACTGAGATTAGTATAAGTTATTATCACCACTTGAATGGCTGTTGTTTTTACTATATAATAAAGGTGCATATACTAGTATATTGGAGGTAGATATGAAGTGTCCATATTGCAACGAGGGTAATTCTAAAGTTATTGATTCTAGGGGGACAGATGATAAGCAGTCCATTAGAAGAAGAAGAGAGTGCATAAGCTGTGGAAATAGGTTTACTACTTATGAAAAAGTAGAAGAAATTCCTCTTCTCATCATCAAGAAAGACGGTTCAAGGCAGTCTTACAATAGGACGAAACTCTTGAATGGTATAGTAAGAGCTTGTGAGGGAAGACATATTTCCATGGATGAGATGGAAAAGATTATTGATGACATTGAATTTAGTCTAAATCAGTCTCTGGATAAGGAAATTGACTCTACTGTGATAGGTACTAAGGTGATGGACGCTCTAAAGGATATTGATGAAGTAGCCTATGTAAGGTTTGCCTCTGTTTATAAGAATTTTAAGGACATTAATACCTTTATGGATGAACTTAAAATTCTCATGAAGGAAAAAGAAAATCATTAATACAATTAGTATTGTAAAATATTCATTATAAAAATGGTATAAGCCTTGTGTTTATACCATTTTTATTATATTATAGACGTGTATGTATATGTGATTTTAATGTGCAGTTTTAACTGAGATTAGTATTACAGGGCATAAAAGATATAAGATTAGTGTAAAAAAGGATAGAATTTATTATATGGGAAAAAATATTGTTGCAGTTGTTGGACGACCAAATGTCGGAAAGTCAACTTTTTTTAATAAAATTGTAGGAAGGCGTATTTCTATCATAGAAGATACACCTGGTGTTACAAGGGATAGAATATATGCTGATGTAGAGTGGTTAAATCACAGTTTTACACTGGTGGACACTGGTGGTATAGAACCTAAGACAGATGATGTTATACTGTCACAGATGAGATATCAGGCTGAAATAGCCATTAATACAGCTGATGTTATCGTCTTTATGTTAGATGGTAAAGTAGAGCTCACAGCTGCTGATTTTGAAGTTGCTGAAATGCTCAGAAAGACCAATAAGCCAGTCATTGTTGTGGCAAATAAAATTGACAGCTATAATATGCCAGCTCATTTTTATGATTACTATGAACTTGGTTTTGGCGATGTCATGGCAATTTCTTCGGTAAACCAGCTAAATTTTGGTGATCTCCTTGATGAAATATGTTCTCATTTTAATGCTAATGATGTAGAGGAAGAGGACGATGACAGCATAAAAGTTGCCATTATTGGTAAGCCAAATGTTGGGAAATCATCTCTTGTCAACCACCTCTTAGGAGAGGAGAGAGCCATTGTAAGCAGTATAGCAGGTACAACTAGAGAGGCAGTTGATACACCATTTGAGTATGGCGATGATAAATTTGTACTCATTGATACAGCTGGTATTAGAAGAAAGTCTAGGACAAATGAACGAATAGAAAAGTTCAGTGTTATGAGAGCTCTTGAAGCAATTGATCGAGCTGATGTCTGTGTTCTTATGATAGATGCTGTTGAAGGTGTGACAGAGCAGGACAAAAAGATTGCTGGTTATGCACATGAAGCTGGCAGAGCTACTGTGATTATTGTCAATAAGTGGGACTTACTTGAAAAGGACAATAAGACTTATAAAAACTATGAGAAGAACGTTAAAAATGAGCTTTCATTTATGACTTATGCTCCTGTTGAATTTGTCTCTATAAAGGATAATAAGAGGACAGACAATATCATAGAGCTTGTAAAATACGTCAATAATCAGGCTGCTATCAGAGTGTCAACAGGTGCTCTTAATGATGTTGTTTCAGAAGCTGTTCTCATGCATCAACCACCTTCTGATAAGGGCAAGAGGTTAAAACTGTACTACATGACACAGGTTGATGTAAAGCCACCTAAATTTTTGCTCTTTGTCAATGATAAGGAGCTAGCTCACTTCTCATATATTCGATATTTGGAAAATCAAATTAGGGCAAATTATAATTTTGATGGCACAAGGTTAGTGATTGAAGTGAAGGAGAAAAAGAGATAATGTCTACTGTTGGAGTTTTAGGTACTGGTACCTGGGCTATGGCTCTATCTAGTGTGCTTTTGGACAATAATCACAAGGTTATCATGTGGGGTAGAGATGAGAATCAGCTCACTTCCCTCAGAAAAACTGGAAAAAACCACAAGTATAAACTGGACTGTGTATTAACTGGAAATATTGACTTTACAAGTGATATTAATCATCTTTCAGATGTCGAATTTTTAGTGATTGCAGTATCTACTCAAAACATTAGAAAGGTGATTTCTAAGTTTTTGCACTTAAATAAAGATACGGTTATTGTCAATGTATCAAAGGGGATAGAGATTGATACATTAAAATTGGTCAATGACATTGTTGATGATTTCTTTGCTGAGAACAAATTTGTTGTGTTATCTGGACCTTCTCATGCGGAAGAGGTAGCTAGAAGGCTCCCTACTACCATTGTTTCGACATCTTTTGACAAAAGCATTGCTGAGCGTGTGCAAAAGCTCTTTTTTACAGATTATCTGAGAGTTTATACAAATTCTGATGTGATAGGTGTTGAGCTCATAGGTGCCTTAAAGAACATTATTGCACTTGCCTCTGGTATATCAGATGGTATAGGTTATGGTGACAATACAAAGGCAGCTCTTATGACAAGGGGAATGGCTGAGATAAAGAGACTTGGAACTGTTATGGGTGCAGTTGAATCTACCTTTGATGGGCTTGCAGGAATAGGTGATTTGATTGTAACTTGTACTAGTATGCACTCTAGGAACAGAAGGTGTGGAATACTCTTAGGAGAAGGATATTCTTTAGAAGAGGCTATTGAGAAAATAGGGATGGCTGTAGAAGGTGTAAGCACACTAAAGGCAGCTTATAACTTGAGCGTTATCAAAGGTGTTGAAATGCCAATAACAAGGGCATTATATGAGTTTGTATATGAGGGAGGAGAGCCAAGGGAATTGGTACACTCTCTAATGAATAGAAAACCTAAGAGTGAAGAGAAAAAGGTAGAAGTATAAATATGGGGCGTAGACGAGTATATAATATAAAGGCAGTTGTAGTAGCGTTGATAATTATAGTGCTAGTTATTCTATCTGTATTTTATCTTTTTAGATTTATGACGGGAGAAAAGAAAAATTGGATTGAGATTGAATCAACAAGTGCTCAGATTAAAAGGGAAGTTAAGGGACTTGTTATAACAGATGCCCTTATATATAAGTCATATAACACTGGAATAGTAAGAGACTCTGTAGAAGAATCTCAAATCATTAAAAATGGTGCATTAATAGGAACTTTTGTATGTTCTAAGGACGCTTCATTAGAAGAGGTAAGTGTAGAAAAAAAAGAAGATATTAGTAAAATCAAACTCAGTAAATCAGCGGTTTTAAACTTAGTAGAAGAGGATTTTGAAAAACTGAAAACTGCCCTTGTTAACTCAGATAGAGAAGAAGCAAAAAAATTAAAGATTGATTTAAAGTACAATCTTGATTTTTTGAAAAAACTCAGCAATGATGAGAATTTTGAGTTTGACAATGTATCAGATGTGCCTATAAAAATGATAGGTTCTAAAAATGCAAAGATTGATGAGGAGTTTAAGTTAGTATCTGCTGAGTCTGGATATTTGTCTTATTACGTTGATGCCTTTGATGGGATACTTAGCTATGATGGTAGGTATGGTTTTAAGTATGATGAAATTTTTGAAACCAGTGCTCAACCTGTTTCTACCTTTGGTAAATACATAAGCCCAAATCAAGTTGCCTTTAAGGTAATTGCCAAGGAAAAGTGGCACTTGCTCCTAAATATGAAGATAGAAGACCTTGATAAATTTGTGCTTGAAGGCAAGATTAATCTAAAGTTTTTAGGTAAACAGGTTGTAGGTATTGTTGTAGATAAGTATAAGACACAGGGCAATGGTATATTAGCTGTTGAAGTTGATGTCTTCCATCCAGATTTTTTCAAAAGTAGGATAGTTGATGTTGATATTGAGCTTGATGAAGTTGTGGGTATAAAGATACCTGTAGCTGCTGTAGAGTTCAATGCTGATGGTGAAAAGGGTGTCTATGTATCAACTGTTGATGGAGATGAAATTTTCAGGATAGTTGAAGTGATTGAAGAAGTTGCTGGGGATAATGAAGAGCGGTTTTATGTAGTGACTCCTAATGTCATCACAACAGTAGATGATGCAGGTAATACTGTGTCAGTAGACACTGTGTCAGTAGGAGACAAAGTATTGGTGAAAGTCAAGTAGTGGTGTAATATGAGTGTTGAACAAAGTATAGAAAGAAATATCCAATCAGTTAGAGAGGGTATTATTAGAGCTTGTGAAAAAGTGGGACGAAGTCCAGAAGAAGTGACACTTGTTTCAGTAACAAAGACAGTGGATATGGCAGTTGTCAACTCTTCTTTGGAATTTGGGATTACAGATGTAGCTGAAAATAAGGTGCAAGAAGTTACAAGAAAGTTTCCACTACTAGCTAAACCTGTTAAAAAACATATGATTGGACATCTTCAGCGAAATAAAGTGTCAAAAGTTATTGGGGAGGTAGACATCATAGAGAGTGTTGACTCTATTAGACTTTTGGACGAGATCAATAAGAGGGCAGGAGAACTATCAAAAATTGTTGATATCCTTATCCAAGTGAATATTTCATTAGAAGAAAATAAACATGGTTTTTTAGAAGAAGAAGTAGAACAAGCAGTAAAATATGCTAAAAATCTTGAAAATGTAAGGGTTTTAGGACTTATGGCAATGGCTCCGTTTTTTGAAGATGCAGAAAAAACTAGACCATATTTCAAAAAAATGAAAAAACTTTTTGATAAAGTTTCTAAAATGCAGTATAATAATGAATTGAAGATATTGTCTATGGGAATGTCTGGCGATTATCAGGTGGCAGTAGAAGAAGGAGCAACTCAAATAAGAGTTGGTTCTAAAATATATGGTAAGAGAAACTATTAGGAAGTATGATAGGAGGAAGTATGAGCGGTATTAAAGAATGGTATGACAGAACGTTTAAGATTCCACAGGAATCTGATGTTATGACAGAGGATAAACAGGAAAAAAGTGTTGAACAGAAAGAAATGCCTAAGCTTAAGCCTGCAACACCAAAACAACAGAGAGCAGAAATAAAACCTAAGGCATATACAACAGACAGGTCAAGTTATCAGACTGTGACAAGACCAAAGCCAGTTAGTTCTGGTACTACAACCCCATATATTGCGCCAACAGTTAGTCAGAATACGCAAAACACAGCTGCTCCAAATTTAAAACCTGTAAAGCAAAATTCTTTTTCTTCTATTTGTACTTTTAACCCTCAAAGTCTTGAAGATGCTAAGACAATAATAGATGCCCTAAATAAGGGTGCAGCTGTAACGCTAAACTTAGAGTCAAATGATGCGTCTCTTACACAGAGAATTGTTGATGTTGTTACTGGAGCGCTTTATATACTTGATGGTTCATATATAAAATTAGCTGAGGATATTTATTTGATGGCGCCAAATGGTGTCCCATTGAATCCTTCTATGGCTAAAAGTAGCTCTAGTTCTTCGTCTATGAATTCATCTAAGACTTCAAAGTCTTCATCAGAGTTTACCTTTAGGAAATAGGGTTTGAGATGACAGTTATGCTAATAAAGATGCTCTACTACGCCTACCGATTCATCATTCTATTGTTGTTTGCTAGAGCAATTATGTCTTGGTTCGTCAGAGACTTAAGCCATCCTATAGCTGATTTTATCTACAGTTTTACAGAGCCAATACTACTACCTATGAGAAACTTATTTGATCGATTAGGTATCAATATGATGGGATTAGACTTATCCTTTTTAGCAACTTTTATTGCCATTCAGTTCATTTATAGACTGTTGATAGGATTTTTAAGTACTTTAATTTAGGACAATTTGGGAGATGGAATATGATTACACCAATAGATATACAAGAAAAGACTTTTGCCACTTCGTTTAGAGGTTACAACAAGGCTGATGTTGATGAGTATAAAAAAATAGTAGCTGACTTTTTGGATACTAAAATCTCTGAAGTAGATAAGTTGAAAGATGTCATAAGATATAAAAATGAAGAACTAAAGAAATATAAAGTGATGGAAGAGACAATGTCTGAAACTCTTGTTTTTGCAAAGCAGACTGCAGAGGAGATATTGTTAAATGCTAGAAATAGAGAGGAACTGTTATTAAATCAAGCTGATTTAAAGGCTGCTGAACTCATACAGGAAAAAAATGAAGAAATTAGACTCTTAGAGCAGAGGATAGAGCAACTAAAGGCTGATTATAGTTCTTATAAAATGAAGCTAGGTGCTATTATGTCATCACATATCAAGATGATTGATGAGTCAAGTATTGAATAAATAGTTTATAAAGTTGAAAAAAGGCTGTTGCAGTGATTTTTGCAACAGCCTTTTTATGTGTGCTCCTGCTGGGCACAATCTAAATAATTTACGAATGTCACTTAAACCTACCTATGGCATTTGTAAATACAGAATATTTTGATAAATTTTTATGCCTTATTTGCTCTCTTTTAACTCCTTAAAGTATGCCCTTGATTCACCAAAGATGACAGGACTGAGCAAGAGCAGAGCTATCAAGTTTGGTATAGCCATTAGACCATTTACAATATCAGCAAGTGTCCAGATTAAATCTAGGCTTAGGTTGAAGAAGTTTAGAGACATAATTAGTAGAAATACTATTTTATAAGGAAGTATTGCTTTTACGCCAAATAAGTGCTCTATACAACGCTCTCCGTAGTAGTTCCAACCAATTATAGTAGTAAATGCAAAGAATACAAGACCAATTGTTACGATGTACTTACCTACGCCTGCTAGAGGGAAGTTTGCATCCCAAGCAGCAAGTGTCATGACGTTTTCTTTTAGTTCAGGATTTAAGTATTGACCACTTAAAATCAGAATGATACCTGTCATAGTACAAACAATGATAGTATCAATAAATGTCCCTGACATAGAAACAAGACCTTGTCTTACACATGATTTAGTTTTAGCTGCAGCTGCGGCAATAGGTGCTGAACCAAGACCAGACTCATTTGAGAATACACCACGTGCAAAACCTTTTTGGATTGCCATCTTGACAGTTACACCAATTACTGCACCTTTGATACCAGAACTTGAGGCAAAGGCAAGTTTAAATACAAGCGCAAGTGCATCTCCAGCTGCTGATAGGTGAGTAAAGATGATGATGAGTGCACCAATAATGTAGAAAGTTGCCATGAATGGCACAATTACTTCTGCAACCTTAGATATTGATTTAATACCACCAATAGTTACTGCGCCTACACAAATTATTAGTATAGCAGTAGTTATCCATACTGGAACGTGGAATAGAGAGTACACGTTGTCAGTGATACTGTTGATTTGTGAAAATGTACCAATACCAAAGAATGCTGAACCAAGTGCAAATACACAGAATAGGACAGATAGAACTTTGGCAACACCTTTCCACTTGATACCGTTTTCAATGTAAGCCATAGGACCACCAGACATTTGTCCATTTTCATCGACGTTACGGTATTTAACAGCTAGTAGACCTTCTGAATACTTTGTTGCCATACCAAAGAATGCAGCTACCCACATCCAGAATAAAGCACCAGGTCCACCTGCAGCAATTGCAGTAGCAACACCAACAATATTTCCTGTACCTATAGTTGATGCAAGAGCAGTACATAGAGCAGCAAAACTACTGACGTCTCCTTGACCCTTGTCATCATCTTTATCAAACATGTATTTGAATGATAAATTAAGTTTTCTGACTTGGATTACTCCCAAACCAATTGTTAGATAGATACCTGTACCAATTAGTAGTACGAGTAGGGGTGTTCCCCATACTATGTCATCTATCTGCTTTAAGATGTCTAACATAAAAACCCTCCTAACGATTAACACTATTGCTATAATGAAAACGATAAAAATTTATCGTGTTTATTATAATAGATTATCTCAAAAAATGCAACAATAAAATAACATAAAGTTAACAAAAAGTACATTATCTTAATTTGGCAGCAATCAAAGATTGGAAAATACAGTTGTTTAGTAAGTATATAGGGACGTTCTAAAGGATAAGCTAATTGATAATATCTCTAGCTTATTGACAATGACCATAAAATGCTTTAAGATGTACCTTGATTGAATAGTATATTGCAGAATGTAAGAAAGTGGAGGTAATATTTTGAAAAAATTATATTTTGCGCTAGTTTTAGCATTTGCCCTTATTCTATCTAGCTGTGCTTCTGAAAGTACAGATTCACAGACTGATAATGGTGAGAAGAAATACAAGGTTGTTGCTACTACAACAATGTTAGCAGATATGGCTAGAGTATTTGGTGGTGACTATGTAGAAGTGGAAGGTCTTATGGGACCTGGTATTGACCCACACTTATACAAGGCAGGTGCTGGTGATGTTACACTGATGAATGATGCAGACTTAATTGTCTATGGTGGCCTTCATCTTGAGGGTAAGATGGGTGAAATTTTTGAGAACTTGACAAGTTCTGGAAAAAATATTGTCTGTATATCAGATAATATTGAAGAAAGTGAACTTATTAAGGTAGATGAAAATATCCATGACCCACACATTTGGTTTGATGTCATGCTTTGGAAAAAAGCTTCAAAGAATTTATTAGATGGTCTTGTTAAACTTGACCCTGAGCACAAAGATTACTTTACAAAGAACTATGAAGCATATCAGACAGAATTAGACAATCTTCACCAGTATGTTACTGATAGAGTGAATGAACTTAAACCTGAGGCTAGAGTTTTAGTTACAGCCCATGATGCCTTTTCTTATTTTGGCAAGGCATATGGTTTTGAAGTAATGGGCCTTCAAGGTATTTCTACTGCTTCTGAAGCTGGTACTGCTGATGTGAAGAACTTAGCAGATGAAATTGTAAAGAGACAGATTAAGGCGCTATTTGTTGAAAGTAGTGTTCCTGTAAAGAATATAGAAGCTCTACAGGAAGCCGTAAAGGCTAAGGGGTTTGAAGTGAGTATTGGTGGTGAGTTATATTCAGACTCACTGGGTACTAAGGGTACTGATGCTGAGACATACATTGGTACAGTAAAGGCAAATATCAACACAATTGTTGACGCGTTAAAGTAGTTGCTATGAGTGAAAAATATGTGATTGAGGTAGAGGATTTAACAGTAGCATATGGTGAAAAGCCTGTTGTTTGGGACGTTGATTTCAATGTCCCAAAGGGCGTGCTTATGGCTATTGTTGGTCCTAATGGCGCTGGTAAATCAACGCTGATAAAGGCAATGTTAAAGCTGATTAAGCCAATATCTGGCATAGTTCGCTTTAATGGTGTCACTTATGAAGAGGCAAGAAAGTACATAGGCTATGTTCCACAGCGTGGCAGCGTAGACTGGGATTTTCCTACTACTGTCCTTGATGTTGTCCTGATGGGTAGCTATGGCAGTATTGGTTGGATAAAAAGACCAACTAAGCACCATGTAGAAAAGGCGCTAGAAGCTCTTGACAAAGTTGCTATGAGAGATTTTAGTGATAGGCAGATAAGTGAATTAAGTGGTGGTCAGCAGCAGAGAGTATTCTTGGCAAGGGCTCTTGTTCAGGAAGCTGATATTTACTTTATGGATGAACCTTTCCAAGGTGTTGATGCCAAAACTGAAAAGGCTGTTATAGAGATTTTGAAGGAGCTTAGAAGTAGAGGGAAGACGGTTCTTTGTGTTCACCACGACCTTCAAACAGTAAAAGAGTATTTTGACTACGTTATGATTATGAATACAAAGATAATTTGCAGTGGTGATGTAGAAGAAGTCTTTAATGAAGAAAACATAAGCAAAGCTTATAAGAATACACATACAATATTAAAGGTGTAGTTATGGATTTGGCTTTATTTTTTAGCGATTATACGCTACAGATTGTCATGATGGGTTCTTCTGTGCTGGGTATAGTAAGTGGTGTTGTGGGTTCTTTTGCTGTTTTAAAGAAGCAGGGTTTAATTGGTGATGCTATTTCCCATGCTTCACTACCTGGGATTGCCATTGCGTTTTTGCTATTGAGCGCCAAGAACACCTTTATATTTATGATAGGCGCCCTTATCGTGGGACTGATAGCAATTGGTCTTATCCTTCTCATTGAAAAGTACAGTAGGATAAAGATTGATAGTGCAATGGCTATCATACTCTCATCCTTCTTTGGTTTTGGACTTGTTCTCTTGACTTATATACAGAAAATACCAAATGCCAATCAGGCTGGTCTTGAGAAGTTTATATTTGGTCAGGCTTCCTCCCTGTTAAAGAGTGATGTCTATGTCATTTTATTCTTTTCAGCTATTATTATACTTACTGTTAGTCTCTTTTGGAAAGAAATTAAAATTATGATTTTTGACCCTAGTTTTGCTGTCAGTGTTGGTGTTTCTTCTACTTTTATATCGATACTGCTATCTGTTCTCATGGTAATATCTATTATCATAGGGCTTCAGACTGTTGGGGTTATATTGATGAGTGCTCTCCTTGTTGCACCAGGTGTTGCAGCAAGGCAATGGACAAATAAACTCTCTGTTATGGTTATCTTAGCAGGATTTTTTGGTGCATTTAGTGGACTTGTAGGAACTATTATCAGTTCGCTTTATAGCAACATACCAACTGGACCATCTATAGTAATGGTCATAAGTATAATTGTGCTCTTTAGCGTTATGTTAGCACCAAATAGAGGACTTATTTGGAAGTCGTTAAATCACAGAAAGAAGATTGGCACAATAGGTAGGGATACTGTCCTTGTCAACCTCTATGAACTATCAAGTAATCACAGTGGAGAGGAGCATGCCCATAAATTAGATTCACTGATGCCCTCACTTCACCACTCTAAGTACCTTGAGGAAAATTTGAGGAGAAATCTCGTTAAACTAGAAAAGCAGGGCTATGTAAAGAGTGACTATTTTGACACGTGGTCTATCACAGAACTTGGTGAAAAACGCGCCAAAGAAATTAAATTATAAAGGAGGGGTTGTATGTCACCACAAGTTGAAATACTTATAATTGCAATACTTGTAGCTACATCTACATCTCTACCTGGTGTATTTTTGGTGCTTAGAAAGATGTCGATGATGGCAGATGCCATTACACATACCATACTCTTGGGAATTATTCTTGCCTTCTTTGTAGTTCACAGTTTGACTTCACCATTTTTAATACTTGGTGCTGCTCTTATGGGTTTATTGACGGTATATTTAGTTGAACTCTTTAAGAAGACAGGTCTTGTTTCTGAGGACTCAGCCATAGGGATAGTATTTCCACTATTATTTAGTATAGCTATTATACTAGTGAGTAAGTTTGCTGGGAATGTTCACATAGATGTTGACTCTGTGTTGCTTGGCGAAATTGCCCTTGCACCTTTTCACAGGATGGTAGTCTTTGGTGCTGATATTGGACCTGTTGCCATGTATGTAATGGGTATAATACTAATTGTAAATACAGCTTTTGTCGTTTTGTTCTTTAAGGAACTCAAAATCGCCATATTTGACCCAGCTCTAGCTACAGTGCTTGGTTTTAGTCCTGTTGTGATGACTTATGGACTGATGTCTATTGTCTCAATTACTACAGTAGGTGCTTTTGAAGCTGTTGGTTCTATTCTTGTCATAGCCTTTATGATAGGGCCTCCTATTTCTGCTTACCTACTGACAGACGATTTAAAGCGAATGATATACATCAGTATGGGGTTTGGTATAGTAAATGCTGTTGTTGGATATAAATTTGCAGAGATGTTTGATGTATCTATAGCTGGGATGATGGCTGTTATGACAGGTATCACATTCTTGATTACCTTTGTTGTTGCGCCTAAGCGGGGATTTGTCTCTGTAATCAGGAGGCGTAAACGTCAGAAGAAACAGTTTGCCAAGAACACCATACTCTTTCACATTTTAAATCACGAAAATACAGAGAGAGAAGCAGATGAAAATGGTATTAATACTATATCCAACCATCTCAACTGGAGTAAAATACTCATGCATCAACTCACTAAAGAACTCTTAGGAGATAAGATACTGTATGAAGCAGATGGTTGTTATAAGCTTACAGATGATGGTAGAGAATTTGCGTTAAAGACCTATAATAGCATTATGGACAATGCAGAAGAGAGGACGTATTAGTCTCTTTAAACGTGCTGCTGTAGCAGGAAAATTTCTTGTTGCAACAGCACGTTTTTTGTTGTACACTATAATTTGATGTATAGGAGGTATTTTGTGGAAGAATTTAATGTAAGTCTAGATAAATTTGATGGACCATTTCATGTGCTACTACACTTGATAGAAGTTCATGATATTGACCTCTATGATATTGAAATATCTCTTTTGACTGATCAGTTTTTAAAGTACATTGAAGACAATGCAGGAACACTTCAGGATTTGAGTGAATTTCTAGTCTTGGCTTCTAAGCTCCTTGAGATAAAGTCTAGAATGCTACTCCCAAATACTACAGATTTTGATGATGATGTGGTGCTTTTAGAAGAAGATGACCCAAGACTCTGGCTTGTTGAAACGCTGACTGAGTACAAGAGGTATAGAGATATTTCTAAAAAACTTCTATCCTTTTATGAGAAAAACGCTGGAAAGTATGCCAGAGATTTTTCCTGCTACGACAGGTCAAAGAAGTCTGATATGTTTAAGAAATCAGAATCTATTGACCCAGCTCTACTAACAGAGATATTCAAAAGTGTTTTGCTTTCCATGCCCACTGTTGATACTAATAGAGCAAAGTACTTTGAAAATCTGAGTTTTGCAAAGTACAATGTAGAAGAAGTTAGGGAGAACTTATTTGAACTGATAAGGGATAAGAAAGATCTTAGTTTTTTTGAAATCATATCAGCACATGATGAGTTGGAATTTAAAATAACTGCGTTTCTAGCAATACTTGAACTACTTAAATACGAAGATATAGATGCTGTTCAAAGTGAGATAAATGGAGATATTAGATTAGTATATGGATAAATTGTTAAGTCAGATAGAGGCAATGATATTTGCTTCTTCCCAACCGATTTCTTATAAGAAGATTTCTAGCCACTTAGACATAGCTTATGACGAGATCAAGGCAAAAGTAGCAGAACTGGTGAATAAATATGAGCAGCATGATGGAGCTTTAGAACTTGTTGAAATCAACAGCTCTGTACAACTTGTGGTAAAGAGTGACTATGCTGACATAGTAGATAAGCTCTACAGTCGTGATTCAAAGAGGCTACTTACTTCAGCTGAATTAGAGGTGCTCTCTATCATTGCCTATAAGCAACCTGTCACTCGGAGGGAAATTAGCAATATAAGGGGGATTAATAGTGCCAGAGTCGTCAATAGTCTGATGGATTTATCTCTGGTAAAAATCAGTGGAAAAAGAGAGACAGCAGGTCTTCCAGTTCTCTATTCAACGACGGATACCTTCCTCTTGAAATTTGGGCTAAAAAGTCTGAAAGAACTCCCTAAAATAGAAGAAATTGATGCAAATGTAGATTTTTTATTTGAAAAATAAGGTGAAAAAATGGCAAGTCAAAAAACTAATAACAAAGCAAAAAAACAGGATACAAAGAAAAAGAAACCTTCAAAATCTAAGACAAAGTCAGAGACAAATACCAAAAAACAGACTGGAAAGACTACAGATAAAGACCATACAAAGTGGCTTGAAGTCAAGCTGATACTTGGTTTTTTTGTGGGGGTTATCCTCATACTTGTTACACTGGGTTTTAACTTAGGTATCCTTGGAGACTTTATAGGCTCAGTTTTGACGGGTTTATTTTCAATATCAAGTTATGTCATTCCGTACTTTATAATTTTCTATGTTGTCTTTTCTTCCTTTTCAAGGTATAGCGATAGGAGAAAACACCTAAAGCTTTCTCTCGTCTTTTTGTTTATTGCGCAGAGTATTGCTGTAGGGCTAAAGACTTCTGTAAATGCAGTAGGCGCATTTTATACACTGGACGGGTTAAAGACAGCTTACTTAAATGGCAATCAGTTTATGGGTGCAGGTGTTGTTGGCAACGTACTGTATGAAATATCAAGTATTGGCATAGGTAAGATTGGCAGTGTCATACTAATCATCATCTTTTCACTGTTATTTATGACATTTGCCTTTGGCTTTAAGTTTTCAGACCTACTTCACAAGACTCAGAAAGTGGCAACAGAAGGCGGCAAGGAACTCAAGAAGACTGCTGAATCTAAGCTTCAGGAAAAGAGAGAAACTAAGCTCTTTGAAGAGACCTTAAGAAGAGAGGTTGAAAACATAAGGTCTGAAGTTGAATCAGAGTTCAATCTTGACGATAAAGAACACAATATCAATAAGAAGGATTTTCGTTTTGTTGCTGATGAGCAAATAGAACAGCCAAATCAGGATGTGATTGTAGAGGCGCCTGTTTCAGATGAGGGCTTTAAGTTTATAGATGTTCCAAATGCAGAGTCAGATGACATCATGGACAATGAGTTTTATGTCAATGATGAGGAAAAAATATGCTTTGAAGATGCCATATATGTGCAAAACGAAAACAAAAATCAAATATTGCACAGTACAGAGGATGAGAAAGAAACTATTGGTACTACTGATGCAGATATTAAAATTACGGAGTTTGAAAAAGACGAGGAGGATTTGAAGTCTGAAGCAACTGTTTCTAGAGAAGATGCTGTCCATATAACAGAAGTAGCAAATACAAGGATTTCTGATGAGTATGAACTACCTGATACATCTCTTCTCATAAAGCCATCTGGTGATACCTCAAAGGACAATAAAAAGGACATCCTTGTCAAGGCAAGGCTACTTGAAGATACGTTTAAGATGTTTAAAATTGATGCTAAGGTGGTCGAGGCAAAGCGTGGACCAATGATTACAAGGTTTGAAGTTCAGCCAAGTCCAGGGGTAAAGATCAGCAAAATCTCTGCCCTTAGTGATGAAATTGCCATGAACTTAGCAGCAACTAATGTGAGGATACTTGCCCCAATTCCTGGGAAGGCAGCAGTTGGTATAGAGGTGCCAAATAAATCAACTTCCATAGTCAGGCTCCGAGAAGTGTTGGAATCCGAAGAGTACACGGAGAAGACTTCCCCTATTCGCTTTGGTCTTGGTAAGAGTATTTCTGGTAAGGACATCTGTGCTGATTTATCTAAGATGCCACATCTACTCATTGCAGGAGCCACTGGTTCTGGAAAGAGTGTCTGTGTCAACACTATCATTGCTAGCATACTCTTTAATGCAAGACCTGATGAAGTAAAGTTTTTGATGATAGATCCAAAAGTTGTAGAGCTCAGTATTTACAACGGAATACCACATCTCATACTGCCTGTTGTCACTGATGCAAATAAGGCGGCAAATGCCTTGAACTGGGCAGTTGTGGAGATGAATGCTAGGTATAAGCATTTTGCAGAGCTAGGTGTGAGGGACATCAGTGGCTATAACAAAAAGGCAGAAACACTAAGTGGTCTTAAACCAATGCCAAGAATAGTTGTAATCATTGATGAGTTAGCTGATCTTATGATTGTAGCAAAGAAAAAAGTGGAAGATTTGATTGCTAGGATTACTCAAATGGCAAGAGCTGCTGGTATTCACCTAATTGTTGCCACACAGAGACCATCTGTTGATGTCATAACTGGTGTCATTAAGTCCAATATTCCATCTAGGATTGCCTTTGCTGTTTCTTCTTATATAGATTCTAGGACTATTATTGATGAACAGGGTGCAGAAAAATTACTAGGCAAAGGGGATATGCTCTTCTTGAATGCTGGTGAGTCAAGACCAATTAGAGTGCAGGGTTCTTTTATCACTGATGCAGAGGTAGAGAGTCTTGTAGAGTTTACTAGGTCTCAGCCACCTGTAGAAGAGGAAACAGAAGAAGTTGATATTTCTTTAGACTCCGTTTCTATGTCGTTTTCGGATGCAGAGGAAGAGGACGAACTTCTTATTTCTGCTATAGAATTTGTCATATCACAGGAAAAGGCTTCTACGTCTATGGTGCAGAGGCGTTTTAAAATTGGCTACAATAGAGCAGCAAGGCTTATTGATGAAATGGAAGCTAGAGGAATCATAGGTGAGAGCAGAGGCTCAAAACCTAGAGAAGTTTTAATAGATGATATAGGAAGTCTTGGTATTTAGATGAGAGTATATATTAAAACGCTTGGTTGTGATAAAAATACAGTTGATTCAGAGTATATGCTTGGACTCTTGAGGCTTAGAGGACACACTTTTACAGATAATCCCTATGACAGTGATGTGATTGTTGTAAATACCTGTAGTTTTATCCTTGATGCCAAATTGGAATCCATTGATTGTATTACAGAGTATGCAGCTATTAAAGTGGATAGACCAGATTTAATACTCATAGTGGTAGGCTGTCTGTCAGAACGCTATCCTGATGAATTGCTTGATGAACTGCCTGAGATTGATGCAGTAATGGGTGCAAGCAATTTTATGGACGTAGCTAAAGTCATTGATGATGTTGTAGCGTCAAAAGAACGCCTTAACCTCACAGGTGACATTGACAGAGTCTTTGAAGCAGAGGTGGATAGAGTGTTGACGACACCCAAACACTTTGCCTATCTCAAAATTGCTGAAGGTTGTGATAATAGGTGTAGTTACTGTATTATACCAAAGTTAAAAGGTAAGTTCAGGTCTAGAAAACTAGATGTACTAGTAAAAGAGGCTAGAGTCCTTGCCAAAAGTGGGGTAAAGGAGCTTATACTGATAGCTCAAGATGTGAGTAGGTATGGTCTTGACTTTGATGATGGTACAGACTTATCCAAATTTCTGATAGAACTTGATAAAATAGAAGAATTGGAGTGGATACGGCTTCACTATCTCTATCCTGACATCATTGATGAACATCTCCTCTATACTATACAGAAGTCAAAGCGAGTTATTCCGTACTTTGATCTTCCTTTTCAGCATATTTCTGATAGAGTGCTTAAGAGGATGAATAGAAATATTGATGCAAAGAGTATAAAGGACCTCGTTGTAAAGATTAGAAACATTGTTGATAACGCAGTGATTCGGACAACTTTTATAGTGGGTTTTCCATCTGAGACAGAAGAGGATTTTGCTGAGCTTTTGGACTTTGTTACAGAATATAAATTAGACCGAGTTGGTGTGTTTAAGTTTTCAAGTGAAGAGGGCACACCATCTTACAAGATGCCAGACAAGGTGTCTGAGGAAGTTATGGAGCATAGATATTTATCCATCATGTTGACTCAAGAAGAAATTTCAGAGAGTCTCCAGCAGAAAAGGCTTGGAAGTATTGAGAGGGTAATTGTTGAAGAATTAGAAGGCGATTTTTACATTGCTAGGAGCTATCGAGATGCGCCAGATATTGATGGTATTTGCTTTATTAGGGCAGATATGGACTTAACGATTGGTGCCTATTATAATGTAGAGATTATTGAAACAAGTATTTATGATGTCGTTGGGAGGGTAGTATGAATACAGCAAATGCGCTAACATTTTTTAGATTTGTATTGTCAGCTGCTTTTATAGCTGTCTATTATTTGGATATTCCATATTCTTCAATGACTATGCTTGTTATCTTTGTTGTAGCTTCTTTTACTGATTTTTTAGATGGGTATATTGCAAGAAAATACAACCAAATAACAGTATTGGGTAAACTCATAGACCCTCTTGCAGATAAAGTACTTGTATTTTCGGCACTTCTCATATTTGTGGAGTCAAATATTGTAGCGGCACTACCTGTCATCATCATATTGTCTAGAGATTTGATGGTGGGTATTTTTAGAGCAATAGCAGCACAAAAGGATGTGGTGATATCAGCAAATATCTATGGTAAATTCAAGACAGTGGTACAGATGATTTCTGTCATTACTATATTATTTGCCTTATCAATGGCAAGCACTTTACTTCAAAGTATAGGGGTCTATCTTCTTTACTTTGCAACAGTGTTGACGATACTATCTGGCTATATATATGTAAGGGATAATCTAGAAGTGTTAAAATAATATTTCAATTTTGTGAACATGAATATCATTTTTTGAAAAAATAGGTTTGTGTGGTATAATGAAACTATTATATTATGATATTGTTATTTTTATTTTTATTTTATATGTTAGATGAATATAATAAGTAATATACGGGTATAATTATTATAAACTAATAGGTTAATAGACCTAAAATTATTGAATTTGCGTTTAATGTATTGTTTATGGGAAAAGTGTGGCACAGGGTCACACAACTGAGACTTAGGAGGTGTTCAGTGGGTAATATTAGTAAGAAGGGCATGTCAATTCTACTTGCGTTTGTCATGATATTCTCTATGATGACTGGTCTTGGAACGGTATCTTTTGCTGCTCCAGATCCAGATTTAGTGTTATCATTAAAACAAACCGTAGATGTTGTAAATCCTTTAACGGGAACAGATTTTACCTATACTATCAAGTATAGTACAGGTGGAAGCTATGGTGGCAATACTAATGTCACGGGGTTAAAAATCGTAGAAACCTTACATGAAGATTTAGAGGTGGTAAGTTACGATGTAACCTCAAACATCAAAAATGTAGAGCATGTTGGAAATAAAGTTACTTTTAACTTTAATGATGGAACAGAGATTGGTTCTACTGGTGTTTTAAAACTTGTTGTTAGATTTAAAGCAGGAACAACATTAGGAGGAACAATTGATAATATAAGTCAAGCTGTTATGTCGGTTGGTGATAATGCTGTCACAGCGAAAGCGCCCCCTGTCACTGCTAATGTAAACAATACTACAGTAATTCCTGTAAGTAAAACTTATACTCCAAGCAAACCAGGTCTTGACTATAGTGTATTTTATAAGATTGTTGTAAATGGTGAGCAAAATAACGGTGGAAGAATTGTTGAAAATGCTGAAGTTGTTGATACTCTTCCTGTTGATGCAGTTTATGTATCAAGTACACCAGAGGGAACATATGATACTACTACTCGAAAATTGACTTGGAGTAATCAGACAATTGGCATTGAAGCTGTAAAAGAGTATATAGTAGAAGTTAAATATCCTAGCGAAGACGGAAATGGTGATACACTAAACCAAGTAGGTGATTCTATTACGAATACAGTAAATGTAACTGGAAATCACTATAAGATTACAGATACTGTTACTGGTAGTGCGACTTCAACGCATAGTTTGTTTGGATATACTACTGGCAGTCTTGCTGTTGACAAGCAAAATAGATATGGTGTTGACCAAAATTTTGATAATTATTCGCCAGGGCAAACTGCCCTTTTCAGGATATATGGAGTAAGAAATGCTGCGAATTTTCCTCTTAAAAAATTGGAATTGGAGGATGTTCTTCCAGTAGATCCTGATGATTCTTCAAAGCGTGTCTTAGAATTAAAAAATATATGGGTAGGCAATATAAATTATGATATTCCTGTCAGTGTATATTACAAGACAGAAGGTGAAGAGTACAAACTGTACAAAAAACTGACTGATTTAGTCGATAATGAAGATAACAGGATGCTCGATTTTCAGACAACAACTCCTGATGAAGGAACTGTAACGCTTTCAGATATTATGAGTATTAAACTGGTGTTTGGTGATGATGCCAATCCAGTGCCAGTTGGCTTTGTTAATCCAGGCATCCTAGTGAAGGCAAAAGTCATTACGGATAGAGAAGATTCTACGGTAGACTATACTAACACAGCAAAACTTTCTGGTACATATGATGAGAGAGATGATCAGGGAACTGTTACTGAGAAAACTGTAGATGCTTTACCAGACAGCGCATCATTTAAAGTCACTGGTGCTACGCCATACTATGATTTATCATATACCACTTCTAGGCTTGGATATGATGATAGAACAGATATTGATTATACATTGCAACTTACAAACTACAATTTAGCAAAAGGTGATATCTTAAATCCTGTGTTAGCTGTAGAATTTGACAACAGATATTTTGAAGGAATGCAATTTGATCCTACTGCACAAGGAGCAGTGTCGTTCTTTGCACATGCCGACAATTTTGAAGGTCAGGGAAATGCTAATTACAATGCTGGACGATCTGTTACCCAACTGTCTCCAGTTACTGTGGGAAATAAGATATACTATAGATTCCAAGTAAATGGTCTATTTAAACCAAATGACTATGTTAGAATACGATTTACCAACAGTGTAATTGATAATAGTACACCAACAGGGTATTACCCTTCAAAAGCCTATGTTGTAGTCCCTAGTGAGGTAACATCTTATGATAAAACTAATGAGACTGTAACAAATGAAGCTGCTGTTGCTGAACTGTTTGAAACAGGAAACAACACCTTACTTTCTATTGAAAGAAGCATATTTAATAAATATCATGGTACAGTAAAAGGTCTTAAGTCTGTAAAAGGAGAACTTGATGCTGCATTTACTTCAGACTTAAACGAAGGTGGTAAAACAGTACCTGGTGGATATGTTGAGTATGAACTAAAGATATCAAATGCTACTGGTGGAAATGGCCCAGTGTCAAACCTCGTTATGATTGACAAACTCCCTGCTGTAGGTGATAAGATGATTACGTCAAGTCAGCCAAGGGGTAGTGAATGGACACCATATCTTATCGGAAAAGCTGAAAAGGTTGGTTCAAATATTACGAGTGGAAGTGAAGGAACTCTTGAGATATACTATTCAACAGAAGCTAATCCAAATAAGAGTATATTAGATAGCCCTGCTACTATTGCGCCAAATGGTGATTGGACTTTAACGCCACCAGAGAACATTACAGATGTTACTCATATCATGTTTAGATTAAATGGTACTGTCCTAAATACTGGTGACTATGTGACAGTAAAGTATAAGATGGTAGCACCTGTAGGAGCACCTACAAACAAGAAAGCTTACAACTCATTCGCTTATGGTGCAACATATCCAGATTCAAATCCTGCATGGTCACCATTCTTGCCATCGGAACCAGCTAAAGTATTTCATGTAATTGAGCAAACAAATGATGAGTTTGGTATTGGTAATAGAGTGTTCTTAGATAAGAATAATGATGGTATTGATAATGATGATGAAGGTGTTAACAATGTAAGAGTGGTTCTATATAAAGACAACGCTGGCACATTTACTAGGTTAAGGCACACTTATACTAATAACAACCAAGAAAACAAAAAAGGCTACTACTTATTTCCTAAGACGTTGCCTCAGGGCAAGTATGAAATTTTATTCTTAGTTCCTAAATCAGAGGGATATAAAGTAGCTAAAAAGAATAAAGGTACTGATGAAACAGTGGATAGTGATGTAGCATTAATCACTGATTTAACAGGCTATGATTTTGAAGCAGGTTTTGATGAGACAGCTTATGACGTTTACTCATATAAGGCAGCTAATGGTCACTCACTTGATTTAATAAGTGGTCAACCTTCAAATGAATACTTGGACAAAGTATCACTTGGTCTATATAAAGATGTTGAAATTACAGGTTATGTATATAATGACCTTAGTCATGATTCAAGAAAACATCCTAGTGAGCCATATATCGATGGTACAGACTTAGCTGCTCATGATTTAGTTGGCATGACTCTAACTCTTACAGGTACTGCTCAAGATGGAAGTCCATTGTCAATGGATTTACCTATTGATGCAAATGGTAAATTTACTACTACTGTACCTCCTGGAGATTATCAATTAAGACTGAAACTACCACAGGATACAGAATATGTCTTTTCAACTCTAATACCATATGGTGCTGGTCCTAATGCGTTTAATTCTGATGGTTATGCTACGTTCAAAAATCAATCAACTACGCTTAGTGCCCTTTCTGGGGATAAAATTACGAAATATGCTGCAATACATAAGGCTAGAATGGTTGGTTCTGTTTGGTTTGATGGAGATAGAGATGGACGTAACGCACCAAATAGTACTTGTGATGGTTATTTAGGTGGATTTAAAGTTGATCTATATAAAGATGGAAACAATACTGTTTATAAAACTACTACATCAGATAATAGTGGGAACTACTCTATTAATAATTTAGACAGTGGCACTTACAAAATAGTTGTCACACCTAGTGATGACGCAAGTAATGGGCCTGTTAAATTTTTAGAGACAATAAAAGCAACCCCAGGTAATGGCAATACTTATGACCCTAGAAATTCATATGTTGAATCAAAGGCTATTGATGGTATTGTAGTAGCAAAAGGACAGAATAAAGGCGGACTTGGTGCTGGTTACTACAAGAATATCACAGTAGGTGGTTTCATATTTAATGATAAAAACCATGATGGATTCCAAAGCAATGGAGAAGGAACTAAGTTTAAAAATTCGTCTGGTACAGATTTAGATAAAATTACACTTACAATTACTGGTGGCGATTTGTCATCACCTACAACAGTTGACGCTACATGGGATGATAATTCAAAACGTTACGTTTATAGTAAGTTATTACCACCATCTAAGACTCCGTATGTGATAGCATTTGATAATCCAAATCCTAATAGTTTGACTGTGACAGGTGTTTCACCTGCAAGTACAATTAATGGTCCAAATACAAAAAATGTATTTTCGCTGGATGCCAATAACAACAATAAGATAAAGTTTACTTATGATACACCAGTTTCTACTAAAAATGGTACTACAGTGCATATTAATGCTGGACTACACAAGTCACTTATCAAAGTTAAATTATTTGAGGATAAAAACAACAATGGTACTATTGATAATGGTGACGTATTTATAGGTGATGATGTCAGTACTACAAAAGACGTTGTCATACTTCTTTATAAAAAAGTTGGTGGCAATATAGTAGGAACACCTATCGAAGTTGACCCTACAGAATTGACTAGTGTATTATCAAATCTTGACCCTGATAGCTATGAGCTACAAGTAAAGATTAAGAAGACACTTCAGTTTGTAAAGGGTACTGGCAATGACGGGGTACTTGATACTTCTGACCCAGAATATGATATTTATAAATATGATATCCCTATAACTAAGGGTACAAAAGTTAATAAAACACTAGGCTTCTATAAGGCAGCTACAATCTCTACTAAAGTGTTTGAAGATTCAAACTTCAATGGTGAGAGAGACAATTTAGAAGAATTTGGCAATAATGTAAAAAGAATTGAAGTTTATCAAGGTAATACTAAGGTAAAAGATTTCACTTATGATAATAATGATAAAGATTTTAAAGTAAGTGGACTTGCACCTGGAACGTATACTGTAAAATACATTCTAAAAGACAAATTTGCAGTGACAAAGTACGTGGCTAATCACGATGAAAATGCAGATGATTTCAATGACATCGATTCAACAAGTGCTACTCCAGAACGTACTGTTACTTTAGTGTCAGGTGAAGTAAATAACAAAGTTGACCTAGGTGTTTACCAAATGCCTGTTGTAAAGGGTACTGTTATTTCTGAACGTGGTACACCTAATGGAACTAACACAAATGGCACTGAGGACATATTATATAATGGTAAAATCACAATTAAAGTATATGATAATTTAGATGCATTTGTAAAAGATGTTGAAGTTACAGTAACAGATGGTGAGTATCAGTTTGAATTAGCGCCTGGTAGATATCGCTTTGAATACTTACTACCTAATGGTTATGTAAGAAGCCCGATTAATGCTGGAAATGGCAACGACATTAACCAGACTACTGGAAAAACTGATTGGATAATGCTTAACTCAGGTGCTGAAAAAGAAGTAAATTACGCCTTTTATAGAGGTGCAAAAATCTCTGGTAAGGTATTTGACGACTTAAATGATGATGATAGTAAAGATCCTAATGAGCCGTATACAGAGTCAACAGTTGAGCTTTTAGACTCAAATGGCGATGTTGTAGCTACAGTTCAGACAACAAATAATGGGGAATATATATTTGACAATGTTCCTCCAGGAACTTACTCAATTAGAGTGACAAAAACTGGTTATGGCACAAAAACAAAGACGCCTATTACAGTTGGCGCATCTTCAGTAACTACAATTGCAGATATTGGATTAGTTAAACCAGTAAACATTGTTGTAACTGAGTTTTTAGACAAAAATAAAGATGGTATCAATAACCCATTGACAGCACTTTCAGAAATTAAACTACAATTATGGAAGAAGAATTCTAGTGGAACATTTGTAAAAGAAGGTAGTGAGATTACACCTGATGCTTTAGGTAAACATACATTTGAAAACCTTGCACCTGGAACTTACAAGCTACAAGCTGTAATACCTGCTACAATAAAATATCTAAAGTTGACACAAAAAGATGCTGGTACTGATGATTTGATTGATTCTGATATCAATCCTGCAGATAAGTTCAGTGATGAGATTGTTATCACAAGTGGATTAGATGATGTTAACGTTGGTGTTGGTGCCTACAAAGTACTAAATATATCTGGTAATGTTAAGGCGTTTATTACAGACCTACCAATCAGAGGGGCTGTCTTAGAGCTACTAGATAAGGATGGAAACCCTGTACTTATCAATAATGTACCAGTTACGTTTACAACAGATGCTACAGGTAACTACAACTTTGATGGACTTGATCCTGCTAAATACCAAATTAGAGTAACCGCAAAGTATATCGATGAAAACGGTGCAGAAAAATCATATCCTGAAATAATAAAACCTGTTGCTGGACAAGAGGGTGGCGACCTAGTAATACCATTTGTTTGTGCTAAGTATCAAATCACATTTGATGCAAATCCTGAGCTAATAGTTGGAAATGGAGCTGCTGAATCACTACTGACTTTTACTATTAGAAAAGAAGATGGTACAGCTATTGGTGCTCCAATCCCAATTACATTTGATGTTAAAACTGGTGCTGATGGCACGCCATTAGATGTAAGTTTACAGGGAACGTTCAAAGAGAGTAATGGAGATCCACACGTTATAACTCTAAATACTAGTCCAGAAGGTGTTGCTGACACTCCTTATACTGCAGCTGATTTAAGTGGTTATCTAAAACCAATGGCTGTGAGAGTAACTGCTAAAGCATCAATAGACGGACATCAATTAACAGATAGTATAGTAGTAGTATTTGAGCCTGTATCAATTTCAGGTACTGTCAGAGGCGAAGGCGATAAAGTATTTGGCAATGCTAAAATCTCAATTACTAAGAGATTCCAAAATGGTGCTTTAGCCCCTAATGATGATAGATTGCTTGAGAAAGATGGTTACAAACTATACAATGATGGCAATGATTTAGTGTTTGAATACAGTGGCAGAACAGACTTAGATGGAAACTATCATATATTTGTCCCTTATGGAGATGAAAAGTATGACCTTAAAGTTCTAATACCTGCACATAGCAATTCTACAGGACGACCTATTGAGTTTAATCAACAGACTGATGTTGGAACGTCAAATCAACAAGATGCTCTACATGAAAAGGCTGATATTACTATAGTAGGCACATTATCTGTAGATAAGCCAGATGGTAAAAATGAAATTCCACAGTTTGCAGCTAACGAAGGTAGTTTAAGTGTTGAGTATGAGCAAAACGGTACTGCTACACTTGAGTACAGCGTACAAGATGGTGTGTTACAACATACTAATTCAGCTGTTCAATTAAAACAAAATGAATCGTATACAAGAAAGGTATACTACCAATTCCCTGGTACAAATGAGAAAATTATTGTTGCTCAAAAGACTTATAATACTATCAAAAATGGCGACTTAATTGTTGACGAAATACTAATTGACCCTAGGGGATATATTACAGATTCTGTAACAGGAAGACCTGTTGCTGATGCAGAAGTAAAACTTTACTACAAAAATGGTAACCAAGTTCCACTACCACCAAACAACTTAGGATTAAGCAACAATGCAAATCCACAGTTTAGTAACGAGGATGGTGAGTATGCTTGGATGGTATTCCCTAATTCTGAGTACTATATCATTGCTAAGAAACCTGGATATCATACATATGATTCTAGAGTAAGTGGTGGTATGATTCAGGTAGAAGGTGTAGATGCTACAAAACACCCACAAAGTGGTGGACATATCAAGGTTGAAGATTCTATTGTTTATTGGGACTTCAAGATGACTCCACTAGCTCCACCAGATGATACTGAAGAAAAGCCTACAACTGGAACATATGAACAGGAAATTTCAGCTAAAGAAAATACTGTTTTTGCAGGTGAAGTTATTGAGACAACAGTAGACTATACAAATATTACTGATAGGACATTGGCTATTGGTCATGTAAAAGTAAGAATTCCTGATGGATTAGAAGTTATTCCAAGAGATGACTTAGTGGTAAATGGAAGGTATGTATACTATAGATTTAAGTATTTAAAACCTGGTGAAGTTAGAAAAGTAAATATTAATTTTAGTACAGCGAAGGTTAAGAAGTCGAAAGTATTTGAGTTTAGGTCAGTTCTTGTTAACTCACTTTACCAAGACATAACTGGATTCTCACATGCTATGGTTAAAGTATACTACATTGAAAGTGAAGAGTTATTCCCAAGCTATATTTACGGAAGACCTGATGGTGGATTCCACCCAGATGACGACATCACAAGGGCTGAGGTAGCTGCTATACTAGTTAGAAATACAGTTGGTAAGACACCTGGTGAAGGCAAGACATTTAAAGATGTTGAAGCAAACGACTGGTTCTATGATGAAGTTATGATGGCAGTTAAGTATGGTTACTTTAATGGTTATCCTGATGGCACATTTAAGCCAGACGAAATGATCACTAGGGGAGAACTTGCAAGAGCATTAGTTAACTTCTTCGGTATTAATTCAAGAGAAGAGTCTGGATTTATTGAGAGATTTAAAGATATTAATGACTCATATTTCAAGAGAGATATCGAGATAGTTGCTAGAAACAAAATGGTAAACGGCTACAAAGATAAGACTTACAGACCTAATAACGATGTTAACAGGTCAGAAGCTGTGAAGATGTTTAATAGATTATTATTCAGATTCCCTACACCTGATGTAGAAAGGTCGTTTAACGATATTACTAAGAATTTCTGGGCATTTGGACATATTGAAAGTTCGTTTAGAGGATTTAAGTTAATCAAGAGAGACGGAAAGACAATTGTTAGACCTAGAGAAAAAACAAATATTTACTACAAGAAGTAGTAGAATATTGCAAAATGAAAACCTGCTGGCTTTGCCAGCAGGTTTTTCTTTTGCTTATACAAGCAGAATAATTATGATTATAAGCTATATTTATAATATTTTTTCTTAAATAATCTTCTCTTTTATGTTATAATCTATAATGATAATTATTTTCGATAAGGAGAGTCTATGAATTTATTGGACAAAAAACTTTCAGAGCTTTTGAAAAATGAAAAGATAAAAACTATCTTAATTCGAGATGAGATTATAAAGGAAAAACCGTACTTAATTGATAGAGTGAAGGACTTATTGACATTAAGAGATATTTTAAGACAAAAAAATATTAATGAAGAGGAGTATCACAAAAAACTTCAGTTTGTCATTAAGGACTCTCAGCAATTTGACATTACGTTAAATACAGAGATTACTGATGTTGATGATAAATCAGCTGCTGTTCGTGTAAAAGGGCTTTTGCCCTGCACAGTAAGAGTGCCACTATTGGAGACAATTTCAGCTTATAAAGAAGAAAATTCCAATTACTTTGATGGTGTGTCTATGGAGCTTACTTCTGCATCAGTTGGACTTAGCTGGATAAAAAAGCACCTCTACTGTGAGAACTGTGATGACTTGCTTGATTTGTTTGTTTCAGCTGGTTTTGATGTGTTTTTTGAGAGCCAGTATATTGGCAGATTCAAAGAAGAGGGTTTATTTAGTGATATATCTGATTTAAGCACCTATGGTGATGGCTTTGAACAGTTTAAGGACCCAAAGTCTATCTATATGATGTTAGGCGTTGTGCCAGCTATGTTTGTTGTGCATTTAGACAACTTAAATGGAAGACCTATTCCACGTAGCTGGGAAGATATATTATCTGAGGACTTTAGGTCTTCCATTGTAGTGCCTATGAAGGACTATGATATGTTTAATGCATTACTGCTTGGCATTCATCATCTCTTTGGTGTAGATGGTGTTGAAAATTTTGCAAAAAACACGCTGACAAGTTGCCACCCATCACAGATGTTACATTCAGAAAAGTGTGAAAATGGTGCTGCTATTTCAATTATGCCGTACTTTTTTGCTAGGCTTACAAAGTCAAATATGGAGGCAGTTTGGCCAGATGAAGGAAGTATCGCAAGTCCAATATTTATGCTTGCTAAGAAATCAAAAGCTGAGAAGTTAAAGCCCATTGTTGACTTGTTACTAAGTGATAAAGTCGCCAATATACTGGCAGGAGAAGGGTATTTTCCAAGTATAAAAAAAGGTGTTGACAATAATCTAATGGGAAATGGAAAATTTGTATTTCCAGGCTGGGACTATCTCCACAAAGAAGATGTTGGTGGGAAAATTAAAGAATTAGAAGATATGTATAAGAACAATTATAGGGAGATGCTGTAGCTTCAGGTCGATAGGCTCAAAGTAAATGCGCTTCTTACAGAGCTCACCCTAATGTCATTCAGAGGAGCAAAGCGACGTAGGAATCTAAGCATTTGCAACAAATTAGAGCATAAATAAATATGTTATCCACGCTAGATAC
>PDWI01001076.1_pt1 | contig 44245 bp, 41 predicted proteins | sample 1430891 | NCBI WGS metagenome assembly PDWI01 (sample SAMN01162508, study PRJNA174530) | Oral metagenome, whole genome shotgun sequencing project. | biome: Marine environment; feature: Marine mammal; material: Swab sample of the gingival sulcus; isolation source: swab sample of gingival sulcus... | reverse complement strand
TGGGCTGTGTGTTTTGCGTTTTTTTCCCATTGTCAGATCCTCCTGAATTTGGCCTGACTTATAGCTTACCATATTGTCCAGTTTTTGGGGGCCACCGCCAGCGTACAGTCGTATCCATTGCAGCCCATGTCTCTATATCCAATGCATTGCGTTCAAGCCACGTACGAATGGTTGAAGATATGGAATCTGATACACTAACGATTTGTTTTTCAACCGTTTTTTCAAGCCCTTTTTTTGCTGACAGATACGCCACTACGATGGATACCTAAAGCCCTGAAATAACAATAAAAATTAATGAGATAAGAAGCTTTGCAGTCAATTTCAGTTTCATTGGGGGGGCCTTGTAGGTGTACTTTTGTTGAATGGAGATTCAACTCAACAATCCTTCTCTATTCAGCTATTGCTTTTTATTTGGGCAGGAGTCTGCCAGAAGGGAATTCTCAGCATAACTTTCAGCCAATTCAGAAGAGTTCTTTCCTGCTGAATGAATTATATGGGGTCGGAAAAAATAAATCTAATATTTGTTAAGGCTATTATTTAAAAGCCTTATGCGTGAACACGCTTACGAAAGTGGTACGTGAGGTGGGTGAGGAAAGGTAAACGAGCTGCTACAAGAGTGAAAAAATCGTTGCTGAAAAGCTGTTTCAGCAGCACATGAAAAAACGCTACATGTACTGCTGAAACCAGTTGTCAGGCAGGAATTACCTGAAAAGAGGAAGAGACTAGGCTTTAAGAATTGCCTCTGCAGACTCTTTCTGTGCCTCAGTCAGAAACGGAATACCAGTTTCACGTTCTGTTTCCCGGTTAGCACTGAACAGGTCCTTTCGTGAAATCTCTGCTAAGCTAAACTTACGTACACCGGCCATTAACTGTTGTAACCCACAGGTGAGCTTATCCACATAACCTGCCAGTGCAACAGCACCAAAAGGTATACGTTTCATTTCGTCTGCACCCACCTTGAGTTTAACATCTTCCCAGGCAGAAAAGATCTCTTCGGGATACTTACCAAAATTCTTCACCGTCTGTGGTAATTCGTCCCAGTTGCCATTAACCTCAGCTCTTCTTTCTGGGTAGAATGTTCCTTCAATGTTGCTTCCCAGATACCCTGGAATCATTGGTGCGCGTCCCATACAAACCATTTTTGTATAAGGAGCCCCTAATGCCAACGCTTTGAAAATGTGATCTTCACGGGCAAAACCACCGGCAAAAGAAATATCAGGAACTGCAATTCTCTGGTCTTCAAGTATTTTGCAGTAATCATATACTTTAGAGTGGAGGGCCAGAGACGGAACGCCCCAGTGTTCCATCATGTTCCAGGGGCTCATGCCGGTTCCACCACCTGAACCGTCAATGGTCAACAGGTCCAGCTTGGCATCTGCTGCATAGCGGATTGCCATGGCTAATGCTTCCATCCCGTAAGAGCCGGTCTTAAGCGAAATCCTCTTGTAGCCAAGGCTTCGCAGATGGTCGACTGAGCTCATAAAGGCTTCGCGCACCTGGTCGACAGTATCCTGCTCTGTACCTCCCAGTCGACTATGACGGGCAAAGGCTGTAATGGCCCTGCGTTCAAATGCGGCCTGTACAGAAGGATCAGTAGGGTCAGGGTCTACAACATAGCCTCGTTCCTTAAGGAAAATAGCATATTCCAGTGATTTAACCTGTATCTCGCCGCCGATAACCTTGGCGCCCTGGCCCCACTTCAGCTCAATAATGACATCGTCACCATATTTATCCATAACGTACTCAGCTACGCCATTGCGGGTGTCCTCAACGTTCATCTGGACAAAGATGGAGCCATATCCGTCGTTATAGCGTTTGTAGATTTCAATTCGTCGGTCCAGTTCAGGCGCATTTGTAATCCTTCCGTTTGCAAACTCAGACTCTTTGTCAACACCGACAACATTTTCCCCGACCACAATGGGAAATCCACAAAGAGATGCGCCTGTTGCAAAAGCATTCCAGTATTTTGTTGCGATAAAGGTTGAGCCCAGTGCACCGGTCATAATCGGAACACGGGATTTTACCTTGATCTCTCTTCCGAAAACAGCTTCAGTGTTAACATTGGGGAAGATACAGTCATCTGGATTTTTGGTTAATCCCTGGCTGAGGCCGTTTGATCCATAGGCATATCCCTGAACCCGTAAAGCGTGATAACCAAGTCCCAGAGAGGTTACATTGTTTGAACCGGAAGTAATTTTGCCGAATCTTCTGGGATAGAGCATCTTGCGTCCACGCAAGGATGACATCCAGGTTTCGCATTTTCCTTTACAATCTGCGACGCAGAGTGTGCATAAACCGGATTCGCATGCATTACCTCTGTTCATGGTACCTAGAGCATCATTACCTTTTGGCCACTGAATCATTGGACTTCCTCCTTTTAAGGGTTTATTCATGGGACGGAGGCGTGGTAGCAAATGGTGCCAGACAAAAAAAAACGGCATCCGTCCCGTTGATTTGGGAAAACAGACGCCGTTGTCTTGTTTACATATTGTGCAGAGCCGGCACGCCATTGTGCAGGCTCAAAAAATGTGCGGGTAAAAATAAAGTATTACGTGATTCGTGTCAAGAAGAACTTGCTGGACATCAGGTCGTTATTGGTTGGAATCAAACAACATTTGGCTTGCAGAGGGTGGTAGAAGGCTGTTCCGAAGACATAACGCTGGCCTAAAGTTCTTCAGAGAGAAGAAGCGCTTCTGCGATTTCACGCATTGATTTACGGGTGTCCATACTGCGTTTTTGAATCCACCTGTACGCTTCCTCACTACTCATGTTTCTACGATCAATGAGCACTTCCTTGGCCCGCTCAATCTGCTTACGGGTCTCCAGTTCCTGCTCAATGACACGGGTTCTGATAATAAGCTGGGTGTTGTGTATGGCCAAGGCAGCCTGGTTGGCTACCGTGCTGAGCATGTTGATATCTGTCTCGGAAAATTGGTAGGGGGTGCAGGTAAAGCAATTGAGGACCCCTAAAGCATTCCCCTCCTTACCTTGCAGGGGAATGCTTGCCATGGATACCAGGCCAAGACTGCTGGCCATCTCTTTTTCCTTGAATTTATCATCGGTTTGCACATCAGTAATCAGGTAAGGACGGTTGGTGGAGACTACATGCCCCACAACACCCTCATGCAGCTGTAGTGACCGATCTTTCATGTACTCTGGCTCAAACGATTGTGTAGCTTTCAGTTGGATGGTTGGTGGATGAGAGTTTTCATCCACCAGCCACAAAGAGCATATCTCAACGCCGGTAACCTTTGCGGTTACCATCACAATGAGCCTGAACAGATCTTCTAAAAACAGGTCAGAACTGATTGCCTGGCTGATATCCATCAGCGCTTTTATGTAATGATCATACGTCTGCTGAGAAGTGTTCATGGGAAAAACGATAAAACGTTCAGGCTCTTTTTAAGTGGTAGGTGTTGTCCTTGTAAATAAAAACAGCCAATCTATTCTGAAATGTTTTGCGGTGCAATTGAAAATTTCTTACGTACCACAAAAGGTCTGTAACACCCGTTCTTCTGGCTTTGGAGGTACCATATACTCTACAGCGTCAGGTTGTTCGGTAAACGGGTGTTTGAGAATGTCGATCAAGCGGTGGACCTCTGCATAGTTATTGTTCTGCTCTGCCAGCTGGATCGCTTTTTCAACCCTGTGATTTCTGGGGATATAGGCCGGATTCGTCGTGTTCATAAACGTTGCGATAGCAGTGCTTGAGCCAGGTTCCCTTGCTAATCGTTGCCTCCATTGCACCATCCAGTCGGTAAGTGCTTCAGGCTGCTTAAAAAGAGCAGCAAACCGTTTTGAAAGCGAGTCACCGTTGATGTTATCTGCCAGGTATCTGAATGCCAGGGTAAAATCAACCTGTTGATTATGGAGGATATCCAGGTAGCTCCTGACCAACTCGAAATCCTCGGCCTCTGTTTTCTGCAGGCCAAGTTTCCCTAACATCATCTCTTGCATATTGTGGAGAAAATGGTGCCAGGTATGCTCAAGAATTTCAGTGCACTGTGCACTGGCTCTTTCCTTGTCGTCATCAAAAAGATGGAGCAGGCAGTTGCCCAGGCTGCTGAGGTTCCAGAGGATGATAGCACCCTGGTTGTTGTAACGGTAGCGGCCTTGGGCGTCAATGGAGCTGAAAACCGTATCAGGATCATACTCATCCATGAAGGCGCAGGGGCCGTAATCAATGGTCTCGCCACTTATGGAGGAGTTGTCGGTGTTCATCACTCCGTGAATAAAGCCAAGCTGCATCCATTGCGCTACAAGTGCGCCCTGTTTTTCACAGACTCTTTTGAAAAAGCTGATGTAAGGATTGGGCTCTTCAGCAAGTTCAGGATAGTGACGAGTAATTGCATAATCAGCAAGCTGGGTAATCGCGTTTACGTCCTGCCTGGCAAGAAAATACTCAAAGGTGCCTATCCGTATGTAGCCCGAAGCTACTCTGGTGAGTATTCCCCCTGGCAGTTGACCTGTCTGACGCAAAACCTGCTCATCGGTGACCACCATGGCAAGCGCTCTGGTGGTTGGTACTCCAAGGGCATGCATGGCCTCGCTCACAATGTATTCGCGAATTACCGGTCCAAGTGCAGATTTGCCATCACCGCCTCTGCTCCACCTGGTGCGTCCAGAACCTTTGAGCTGGATGTAATATCGTTTTGCTTCGTTGTTCACAATTTCCCCCAAGAGAATGGCCCTGCCATCACCGAGCTGGTGTACAAAGTTGCCAAACTGATGACCAGCATATGCCATGGCAATGGGGGTGCTGTCGGCAAAAAGTTTGTTCCCGGAAAAATATGCAGCCAGCTCAATGGGATGTAATCCCTTTACCTCAAGTCCTAATTGCTCTGCCAACTCCTGGTTAAAGCAAAGCAGTTCAGGGTAAGGTACTTGTGCAGGGCAACAGGGGTGATAAAATTTTTCTGGAAGCTTGCTGTAGGTGTTCTCAAAACCAGCAGAACGGTTGAGCTGAGCTGCAGTAGATGGCATATGATGATCCTTAAATGAAGGGTTGGTGTAAGGTGTATTTGGTAATTTAGGAATCATTCTCGTTTATGCAACGTAAAGGGAGCAGAAAAGAAAACAATATGGTCAGGAATTTGGGAGGTACGCCGCACTGTAACCCAATAAACGTTGGCGCTGAATGAAGTGATAGAACCCTGGTGAGATATGTGCTACGCTCAAACAGGATCTTGGGGATGGCCGAGCACCCTTTGTTTTCCATAGCGGTTTTCAGCAAGGTTAATGCCTTCCTCTTTTGAACGTATGCATCATCGTTTATATTGTATATCAACAGGTTAGTTGTTTGAGAGGAGGCCCTATGATTGTCTATTTTGATCAGGAGTTTTATTCCGAATATAGCGGCGATCCTGCTGCTGAAACAGGCAGGATGGAAGCCATTGTTACAGCAATCGATACCTTTGCCACCTTTGAGCCTTGTTTGCATGCATCTGAGAAGGAGTTGCTGGCAGCCCACACCAAAGAACACATAGAATATGTTCATGAGCAAGGGCTCTACTCCATAGCAGCCCTTGCCGCCGGTGGTGCCATTCAGGCCGCTCGTACCGGAATGCAGGAGCCAAGCTTCGGGCTCATTCGTCCTCCTGGGCACCATGCTTCAGCTGACCACTGCTGGGGATTTTGCTATTTCAATAACATGGCAGTCGCGCTTCATTATTTGAAAGCGCAGCAGCTTATTCAAACCGCCTTTGTACTCGATTTTGACCTGCACTACGGCGATGGGAACGTCAATATTCTTGGAACCGAATCATGGGTGGAAATCCTTAACCCTGAATCTTCCAAGCGATACAGGTATCTTGATGAGGTGGAAAAAGCACTGCAATACACCAAAGCAGATGTCATCGCCGTCTCAGCAGGCTTTGACAACCATATCCAGGATTGGGGTGATACGCTCCATACCTCCGACTACACCACTATGGGGCACTGGGTCAGGGAAGCAGCGCGGCGAAATGGTGGTGGATGCTTTGGCATCCTTGAGGGCGGATATAACCATCATGTACTGGGCGACAATGTGCTGGCTTTTCTTGAAGGGCTGGCTAAATGAACTGCTTTCTATGACCTGCCAGGTTGAGTTCACCGCCTTGATCAAAAGCTTTCCGGGTCGCTCTTTACTGCTGTTTTTCCTTCAGGGTATTTGATAACATTAAATACATTCGGTTGGACTGCCGAATGGGTAAGAAGAACATTGGGCATTGTGCGGGGGTACTGTGTCTTGATATAGGTGTGGCCTGAAATGTAGACCAAGGGAGCCTTGTTTGATCTGGAAAAAATCAAAAATACAGCATAGCAGAGTAACCGTTGGCTTGTCTCTTGATGAAAGTGGTGCAAGTCTTGCCAGTATCGCCCGCTCAGATGACAAAAACCCAAAACTTGAAAATATACAATGGATAGAGGGCACGTCCATTGCGGAGTTCTCCCCTGGGATTGAAAAAACCATCCGTAATAGTCATCTCCAAAAAGCGGCATGTGTTGATATATTGACAAGTGAGTCCTATCAGGTTGTTCAGACCGATCTGGTGGATTTACCTGCTGGAGAACGGGCCGCTGCTGCACGGTGGCAGCTGGGCGAGCACATTGATTACCCGCCGGATGAGGCCGTGATTGATGTGTTTGAGATCGCTCCATTGGTGACAGAGCGAAGGCCGCTTACCTATGCAGTGTCTGCCCGCCAGCACATCCTTAAACAGCATCTACAGGTAGTTCAGGGGGCCGGTCTTATCCCAACTGCCATTGATATTGCGGAATTTGCATTCCGTAATATCTGCGACTTGTTTGCAGGGCAGGGGAGAGGGCATGCGTTGTTACACATTCTGGATACCAGGAGTCTGCTTGCCATTGTACGAGATGGTGAACTGTTTATGTTTCGAGTCATAAATACCGGGATGAACGATATCCTTCCGTATGTTGATGGGGATGTTGAAACGTTAAGTGATCAGCTGGATATGATTGTCCTGGAAACGCAAAGGTCCTTTGATTTTTGTGAAAGTACCTTCAGCCTTCCAACTGTGTCAAAGCTGTTGGTCGCTCCAACTCAAAGGGAGTTACCTGAACTGACTGCTTACCTCAATGAGTACCTTGGGACAACTGTGGAGCCGCTGGATTTATCCGCTGTCTTAGATCATCCACAGGAGCTTGCGCAAACAGAGCTGAATCGTCACCTTCTGGCCATTGGCGGTGCTCTGCGCAAGGAGGAAAAATGACCCGCCAGCAGATCAACCTTTATCAGGATAGCCTTATAGAGAAGCCTGAATCTTTCCAGAGCAGGCAGGCATTGGCTCTTCTTGGCATTCTTTGCGTTCTGCTTGCGGTCGTTTATGGGGTTAACCGTTGGCAGGGAACCAAGCTGGCTGAAGAAGTGATACGGCTTGAACGACAAAACAAACAACTGGTTGCAGAGGTTGCCACATTACAACAACTGTACCCGGAAAAACACAAGAGTGTCTTGCTGGAGGAAAAACTGCTGCGAGCAAAGGAGCAGATCAGGGAACGTGAGGATATTCTAAAGTATTTTAGAGAACTTGACGATGTACAGAGTAACAGGATCATTCAGGTGCTTGATGGACTGGCCCGGAACCCATTGAACAACATTTGGCTGGACTCCATAACACTCCACGGAAAGGGTGAGCATATCCAGCTCACTGGACGTGCCCTCAGTTCTGAAGTCGTACCTGATTATCTTAAAATGCTTGCTGATCAGGAGGTTTTTTCAGGAAAACTGTTTTCAAGATTCAAGCTGGAGCAGATGGCGGAAGAGGATGATGTGGTTCAATTTGTTTTAGAAAGCAGGCAGGACTAGCCGGATGGGCCTGAAACAAGTAACAGCAAAGGTTACCCAGTGGTACAACAACCAGCAGAAGCGGGAACGGATTATGGTGCTTTGCTGTGTGAGTGTGGTCCTTGTTTATGGGGTTCACCTGTTTGTATTGGCTCCTGTGCAAAGAAAAAATGAACAAAGTCGCTTGCAGGTTACTGAACAGAAAACCAGATATAATGAGCTCAAATCGCAAAAGATTGTAGCTCTGGCATGGAAAGATGCAGATCCGGATCGCCAGAACAGGGCAGAGTACCAAAAGTTAGATGGTGTCCTTACGGAACTCCAGAAAAACCTGGATCAGGCCGTTGAGAAGATGGTCGCACCTGCACAAATGGCGGTTTTGCTAAAAGAACTGCTCACCGTGCAGGAAGGCATGGAACTCCTCTCTCTTGAAAATGGTGAGCCTGAAAAAATTCTCTTTGAGCAGCAGGATAAAGATACCTCGCCACAAACAGTTCTGTATCGCCATCCTTTAACCATGCGTTTTACTTCCAGTTATTTATCCACGCTTGAGTACTTGAGAAAGCTTGAACATTTACCCAAGGAACTGATAATGGAGCAGATGAGTATTCAAACCGACAACTACCCCGACGCAGAGGTTGAACTGCACATTTTTACTTTGAGCCTTGAGGAGGGCTGGATTGGTGACTAAGGGCCTGGTTTGTTGCTTGTTGGTATTGTCCTGTTGTTTTTTACCTGGCGTGACAGGTGCGTCAGGACAATCTCAAACACTTTTTGACCCCATGCGACCTGCTGATTATCAGCGACCGGATGCAGTTGCACCCCAGGAAAACAAGCCAGGCTCCAATACTGCATCCTGGCAGCTCCAATCGACGTTGATCTCTGCAACAAGGTCCATTGCAGTAATAAATAACACTGCCTATCAAAAGGGGGAAAGGCTTGCTGAATATCTGTTGACTGACATCCAGCCTGATCGTGTGGTCTTAAACAATGGCGCAGAGCGTGTTGTTTTGCATCGACAGGGAACTGGAACTAAAACTCCACTAAATAGGTAGTGTTTTGATAAGAAATATTCACTTACAGTATGTTAGAGGCGTGAGTCGTGTTGTTTTGTTGATACTGCTGCTGTTTTTCCTGGCAGCTTGTGCCTTCACACCTCGAGGTGGCATCCCGGTGGAAGCGGTTGAGGAAACCCTTGCTACTGCAACTCAGGAATTGGCGGAACTCCCGGCCCCGCCGCCCCCTGAAGTATTGTCCGCACTTTTTCCTGCAGAATCAGCCAGTGTTACAGCATTGGACAGCGTTTTTGATGTTGAGCGCTTTGATATCGCAGCAGATGAGGTTCCTGCAAAGCAGTTTTTCACCAGCCTGGTTGAAGGTTCCCAAACCAGCATGGTGGTTCACCCGGATGTCAGCGGGGTTATCAGTATTGACATGAAAAATACTACCCTGGATCAGGTGTTGGCAGTGATTCATAATGTATATGGGTATCCTTACGAAAAAAACGGCAGTATTTATCAAGTACTTCCGGCAACCATTCAGGCTCGAACCTTCCAGGTAAATTACCTGAATCTGGTTAGACAGGGACACTCTCAGACATGGGTGAGTTCGGGACAAATCACTGAGTCCCAGGACAATGCTAATGATTCCGATGACGGTGATTCCAGTCAACAGGGGAGTAAGGTTGCTTTAGGCTCCCAGGTAGACACAACCTCTAACACTGATTTCTGGACGGAACTCAGAGACGCTATTCAAAGTTTGATTGGTACTGAAGAGGGACGTAAGGTTATTGTACAACCCCAGGCTGGTATCGTTGTGGTCGTTGCAATGCCTGATGAGTTGAAGATGGTTGAAGAGTATCTCCAACTCATTCAAGCCAACATGCAACGCCAGGTTGTTATCGAGGCTAAAATTATTGAGGTTCGTCTTGCAGATGGGTTCCAGAGCGGCATTAACTGGGGAGGACTGAGTCATGGGGCATCTGGAGAGAAGTACCTTTTGGGCATGACTGGTGGAGGCTCCATTTTTGATGGCGGTGTCTCTGAAAGCAGCGGAAATGCTGGAAGTCTTGTGCCAGGAGAAGACCTGCCCACGAGTCTTGCTGCCCGCGCCTTTGGTGGCGTGTTCAGCGCTGCTTTATCCTTTGATGATTTCCAGGCCTTTGTTGAACTGCTTGAAACCCAGGGAGACGTACAGGTTCTTTCAAGCCCCCGCATTTCAACGGTTAACAACCAGAAAGCAGTGATCAAGGTTGGTTCAGATGAGTATTTTGTCACCAATATTTCAAGTGATACAACCACAAGTACCTCAACCACCACTTCTACTGATATCGAGTTAACGCCTTTTTTTTCCGGGATAGCACTTGATGTAACTCCCCAGATTGGTGCAAATGGCTGGATCACACTTCATATTCACCCAACTGTCAGCCAGGTTGAAGATCAGAAAAAGATTATCAGCGCCCTGGGAGCGCAGCAGGAGCTTCCTTTGGCATATAGCACCATCAGGGAGACCGATAGTATCGTCCATGCCAGAAGCGGGCAGTTGGTGGTGATTGGCGGATTAATGCAGGAAAATGCAACCAGGGACGTTGCCGGTGTTCCTTTCTTGGACAGTATACCGGGGTTGGGCTCTCTTTTTCGTCATACCAAAGCAAAAACAGATAAAAGCGAATTGGTTATTTTACTCAGACCCAAGGTTATTGATAAAACGCAAGGATGGGTGAAGGGTCTGGAAAAATCGACAAAACGGATTGAAGAGATGGCTCCAGAGATGAAGAAAAACTGGCGCTTTTTTTAAGTGGACTGCTCCACGTTACTGATTAGATAAATGCTCCTTTCAATGGATAAAGGTGTGTAATGGACCGTGCAAAGAGAATACTCTGGAAAGAGGCACTAAAAAGTGGCCTGATGACAGTACACCTGAAGCAGGTGCGTGTTGCATCACAAAGACTATCTCTTCTGGCTTTGTTGCTTAGTGTTGTTGTTACGTTGTATTTTGGAGCCGCTGCAGTCTCTTTTGCTGGTGACGACGGGGCTTTAGAGCGTGCGTATGCAACGCCTTTGGAACGCCCCGCAACAAGGAACAAAAGCGTAAAGGTACCGAGTCTGGATCAACAGGCGGTAAGGGTTGGGCTTGGTTTGCTGGATAAAAAAAACTCCCAAGCTGCACAGCGAAGCTTTGAGCGTGCGTTATCGCATAACCCGGCAAACCTGAAGGCACGCCTGCATCTTGTTAAGCTTTTACAAGAGCAGAACAAGGGTGAGGAAGCACTTGCCTTAATTGAAGAAGGAGTGCAGTTGTTACCAGGCAACAGCCTGTTGAAGAAAAAGTACGCCAGGCACCTCATAAAAATACAGCAGCCGGAAGCAGCCGTCAGGCTGCTGCAAAAAAATCCACGACCTGCCCTGCAAGACGATCCTGAGTATTACGCCCTTCTGGCAGCTCTCTTCCAGCAACTGGGACAATATGATAAGGCCGCCAGTGTATATGGCCATTTAGTCGCACTCAACCGCGATAATGGGGTCTGGTGGCTGGGACTTGGGCTGTCCATGGATCAGCAGGGAAAAACAGTATATGCGCGTGAGGCTTACCAGAAAACCCTCAATTTCTCCAGGCTTGACGCACATTTGAAAGCGTATGTTCAACGTCGCTTGAACGCCTTGTAATTTAAACAGATGTATTTCAATGAGTGAAAAACCGCATAAGGGGCCGCTGAAAAAGATTCGCATTGGCGAGCTTCTCGTTACGAACGGGATCATCACCAAAGAACAGCTGTTGAGCGCTTTGGCCATCCAGAAGAAAACAGGTGGTAAGCTTGGCAACACGCTCATTGAACACGGTTTTGTTTCGGCACAACTTTTTCATGAATTTCTCGCCAGTCAGCATAACCTTCCGTTCATAGATCTTAAGCACTACCAGTACTCTCCTGAAGTGGTCGAATTGCTCCCTGAAACCTATGCAAGACGTTTCAGGGCGATGGTGATAAACAAAGAACCCACCCATGTATTGGTAGGGGTTGCCGACCCGACCGATCTTTTTGCCTATGATGAGCTGACCAAGATTTTAAACCGCAATGTCAAGCTTGCGGTGGTTAATGAAACTGAACTCCTCAAAGCACTTGATACGGTTTATCGCAGGACTCAGGAAATCTCCACCATTGCAGGAGAACTGCAGGAGGAGTTAGCCCAGGGCGATTCCAACCTGGAGCAGCTGCTCACAGAAACCGCTGTCGAGGATGCACCGGTTGTTCGTCTCTTGCGCTCACTTTTTGAAGATGCGGTGCAGATTGGGGCTTCGGATATTCATATCGAGCCGGACGAGAAAGTTATGCGGATCAGACAGCGGGTTGATGGCATACTTCATGAGCAGGTGGTAAAGGAAAAACGCATTGCACCTGCCCTTGTTTCCCGTCTGAAGCTGGTGTGCGGGTTGGATATCTCTGAGCGACGGTTACCCCAGGATGGCAGGTTCAACGTCCGGGTAAAGGGCAAAAGCATTGATATCCGGCTCTCCACCATGCCGCTCCAGTTTGGTGAATCCGTGGTTATGCGTCTTTTGGATCAGTCAAGTGGTATCTTAAATCTTGAACAAATCGGGATGCCGCACACCCTGCTGACCCGGTTTCGCCGTCAGCTCCATCAACCCCATGGGTTGGTGCTGGTAACAGGTCCCACAGGAAGTGGTAAAACAACCACCCTGTACGGGGCGCTCAATGATCTGAACTCCAGTGAGAAAAAGATCATCACTGTTGAAGATCCGGTCGAATACAGGCTGGCACGGATTAACCAGGTACAGGTCCACCCCAAGATTGGGCTCGATTTTGCCAGGGTTCTGCGCGCTGGGCTCAGGCAGGACCCGGACATCGTTATGGTCGGTGAGATGCGGGACAAGGAAACAAGTGATATTGCACTACGGGCTGCCATGACCGGTCACCTGGTGCTCTCCACCTTGCACACCAATGACTCTATTTCCACAGCACTGCGCTTGATCGAGATGGGTACGGAAGGGTATGTGGTTGCCAGTTCTTTAAGAGCTGTGATGGCGCAGCGGCTTGTACGACGTATATGTGGCAGTTGCGCAGAAAAAGATCCGCTCCAGCCGGGAACGCAGAGCTGGCTCAAGGAATATAAAGGCAGCTTGAAGCTGTCTGGCTCGGAGCAATTTCAACGGGGCAGAGGCTGTCTTGCCTGCAACAACACAGGCTATAGCGGCAGGGTTGGTATTTTTGAACTGCTGGAAATGGATTACCAGTTAGCCGATGCGCTCAGGCGCAATGATAGTGCCGCTTTTGCTGATGCTGCTATGCACTCAAAAGGGTTTGCAACATTGGAAGACAGTGCCTTACAACTGGCGTGCCAGGGGGTGACAAGTATGGATGAGGTCCTCAGAATTGCAGGGGAACTTGATGAAAGCCTGGAGCTTGAAGCTATGGAGCAACGTGTTGGGGAAGAGGCAGGTGAGTAAGCTATGCCCGTATTCCGCTATACAATACGCACAGCAGAGGGTGCGCTCAAGGAAGGACAGGTAGAGGCGGTCTCTGCAGAAACGCTTGCCTACCAGTTTCAGGCAAACCAGGCGATCCCGCTTGAAATAAAGGAGATTGCGCAAAAAAGTTCAGGTATTGACCTTGGGGCCTTTTTTAAGAAAAAGCGTGGGAAAAAGGTAACCCTGGATGATTTGATTCTTTTTTGCAGGCAGATGTACACGCTCAGTGCTTCTGGTGTCCCGCTGGTGCAGGCCATTCGTGGCTTAGTTCAAACAGCCCGCAATCAGCTTTTAGGTGATGCTCTGGCTCAGGTGGTTGAAGATATAGAGGCTGGAATGGAGCTCTCCGGGGCGTTCAGTCGCCATACCCGCATTTTTCCCAGTTTGCTGTGCCACATGACTCAGGTTGGTGAGGCGACCGGGAAACTGGATGATGTGTTTTTGCAACTCTCTGTCTATTTTGAGCAGGAGAAGGAGACCATCAACCGGATTAAATCCGCCCTCCGGTATCCAACCTTTGTCATCATTGCTATTGCCCTGGCCATTACCATAATCAGTCTCTTTGTTATCCCGGCTTTTGAAAAGGTTTTTGCCAGCGCAGGAGCTGAACTCCCTTTGGCAACCCGCATACTCATGGGGGTGTCCTCTTTTATGCAGCATTATTGGTATGTCCTCTCCGGAGCACTTCTCCTAAGTATATTCCTTATAAAACACCTGTTACAAACAGAGAAAGGTCGTTTTTTCTGGGATCAATATAAACTGAAAATACCCCTGGTGGGCGATATTATTCTTCGCTCCACCCTGGTGCGGTTTTCCCGCGGATTTACCATGGGATTTTCAGCAGGTATTCCACTCTCCCATGCGCTGGGGTTTACTGCCAAGGCTGTGGATAATACCTTTGTGGGACAGAAGATCGAAGAGATACGTAACGGTATCGAGCGCGGCGATACTTTAACAAGAAGTGCCAGCCAGACCGGGATATTTACCCCTCTGGTGATCCAGATGCTCTCCGTTGGTGAGGAGGCTGGCTCTATTGAAAGTATGCTCTCTGATGTGGCCGAATTTTATGAGCGAGAGGTGGATTACGATGTAAAAAACCTCTCCAGTGCCATAGAACCTCTTTTGATTGTGGTCATTGGGGGAATGATACTTGTGCTTGCCCTGGGCGTGTTTCTCCCCATGTGGAATCTGGCAAGTATCTCCATGTAGGTGATTGTTGAGGTAAAATGTACAACCTCGCTGTTAAGGAGCAAAAACAGAAAATAAATTTGAATATCGCTATTTGATTTTGATAAGATGCAACTGGAATGGTTTTTGAAAGAGGTATGAAATCCGGGTATCCAGGCCCACAACAAAACGGTTTTACACTTTTTGAAGTGGTGGTCGTTGTCTGCATCATTAGTATTCTGGCTGTTTTTGCTTTGGACAGGTATTGCAAATTGCTGGTTGATGTTGAACGAACGACCATGGAGTATACTTTAGGGGTAATGCGGAGTGCATTACATATCCAGTATGCAGAATTGTACCTGGCTGGCAAACTTGATCAGGTTGGAGAACTGGTACAGGCAAACCCCATGGATCATTTGGCAGAAAGACCGGCAAATTTTCTGGATAAAGAGGTCTCTGGACATTTTGATCAGGTAGATCCTGGCACCTGGCTCTTCAATGGAGCAACTCAAGAGTTGGTGTATATCGTTAGAAATGAAAAGTTTTTTGAGACAAGCTCAACTAACCCTAAAAGAGCAAGATTTAAGGTCGTACCTGTTTATTCAGATAAGATTGATGATACAACAAGACAATATATTTCAGGGGTGAGTTTAAAGGAACTGGAGCCATATAGCTGGATAAGTCCCTGGAATAAAAAATAACACAGACTCATTACATTGTGATTTGTACAAGGAGAATTGAATTATGCGTAATGAAAAAGGTTTCACACTAATTGAATTGGTTGTTGTGATTGTGATTCTGGGTATTCTTGCTGCCGTTGCAGCACCAAAGTTTACCAACATGCAGGTTGAGGCAAGGGTAGCTGCCATGAAGGGCTTGCATGGATCTGTTCAGGCTGCGACGTCATTAGTCCACTCCAAGGCACTTGTTGCAAACCAAATAGGGACAACAGGCATTGTTACCATGGAAGGGGGACAACAGGTGCATCTAGCTTATGGGTACCCTAATCATTTTAACAATGGTATTCCAGCAGCATTGAATATGGACGGATTTATTTTTACTTATGAAAACCCTGCTGACGGTGAAAGACGGGGGAAATTTACCAAGCACGGTAGTCCATCAGCTTGTGCAGTCTATTATTACCCAGCTCTGGGTTCTTCTCGTCCTGCACCAAGAATTGAGAATGATGCAACCGTTGAAAACTGCCAATAGGCATATTTTTTAAAAATTGCTTTTTGCTCATATGCGGCCTCAGCATGATAACCTCCCCTTTTTACGGGTAAAAAACAACGGCTTTACGCTGGTTGAGCTGGTCACGGTGATGGTGATCCTCAGCATTATGGCTGCAGTTGCAATTCCCCGGTTTTTTGAAACGCATGCATACAAGAGCCGGGAATTTTATGAAGAGGTCATCAATGCGGCACGCTACAGCCAGAAACTGGCTGTAGCCAGCGGGTGTGCCGTGCAGCTAAGCGTTTCAGGGAGTGGTTTCAGTCTCCATCAACGACAGAATTGTAAGAGTGGTAACTATAACCGGGAAGTTACACATCCTGCTGATCATGGTGCTTTTACCGCTGCCACTCCATCCGGTGTAAGCCTGTCCAGCACGGCAGCGGCTATCGTATTTGACGGCTTGGGGCGAGCAACCCCCGGAGGGACAACGATTTCCGTAGACAGCCGTAGCTTCACTCTTATTGGAGAGAGCGGTTACGCTGACGAGTTATGAACCGGCTGGCATTATTTGGAACCAGCCGGGGATTCACCCTGGTGGAACTGATCGTTGCAATGGTGGTGCTTTCCATCGCTTTAACAGGGGTGCTGATGGTTATACAGTATACCACTGCCCATAGCGCTGATCCTGTATTACAGCATCAGGCTGTGGCCATTGCTGAATCCTACCTGGAAGAAGTATTGCTGCATGATTACAATGACCCGGACGGGACGAGTGGTGAAGTGGATCGCAGCCAGTTTGATGATATAGATGACTACAATGGGTTGTCTGATGTGGGGGCCAGAGATCAAAATGGGAATGCGATAGCAGGCCTGGAATCCTATACGGTTGTTGTCAGCGTCGCGCATGTCTCCCTGAATGGGGTTGCCAGCAAAAAGGCAACCGTGCAGGTTCGCCATCCGGCTGGTGTTGACCTGAGCATAAGCGGATATCGGACTGACTATTAGTGTTTACTCTTTAACCTGCTCAACATTCTACCAAATACTTTCACGGGTATAAATCAAGCGTGGATTCCCCTGATAGAGACCAAAGCTGGCTCGTGCAGAAGGATTGTTCCCATTTGGTTTTAACCAGCCCAGCCCCGCAGCATCAAGGTTGTAGAGCAGTTCAACACTGCCATCATTGCCAGTACCGGGAGCGCTGAGTGTTATAACGCTGGCACCTGCGCTTAAGATGCCTGTTCCACTTGCCGTGGTTTCCCCGGCAGCCAGATTATTCTGATAATTATCAAAGCTGATATACACCGCATCATAGCTGGTGCAACTGTCCAAAGTATCAGGAATAAATCCCTTACCGTTGTAATACTCCGTCAGGAGCGGGATGGCTAAATTCAGTGTTTCCGGCCCATATCCGTTTGACAACTGCATCCGTCCATAACGTATTTCTGTTGGAGCAGGATTGAAGCTCCGTGGTAAATCCGTTGCGCTGACCCCATCACTGTCCTGCAGCGCACTGATCGGTATATGAATGTCACTGTTGAAAGGCGCAATGAGCGCGTTGGCTTCACGGGTGTAGACAAACGTATCATCTCCAAGCACCAGATCAAGGGTGCCGTTATTTTTGGGAGTCAAGGACAGGGTTCCGATATCCGGGGTATAGTGGAGATTGAGCAGCTGAGTGAGATCGGCACCCAGTTGACTGCTGTCCTGAGCAACCCCGGCAAGAGATATCTGGGTAGCAGGGTTGGTTAATTTGACGAAAGCATCACGATAATTCACCGTGGTTGCTCCATTTGCCCTGACAGCGCTGATCACCATGTGTGGGTGAGCGCTCCTTTGGTACCCAAAAGGCTGTCCAGTGTGGGTAAAACCGGTGCATGCCGCATCAAGGGAACCATGATCGGTTATGCTGGTGACAAAGTGATGCGGTGTAAAACGACCAATATAGTCTGATGTTGCCACCCCCAATGCCTCACCGAAATAATTGGGAGGGGTAGCGCTGAAGGTAAACACTCCAACTTCGGTGACCCTTTGGTTGATAGTGTGCTCGCCATTGTCAGCAGTAACAATATCCACGCTGGTTACACTGATGTCCCCCGAATCCGTGCCGCTTCCGGTTGGGGAAACGAGATGGTGGCTGATGGAAATACCTGCCTGTGCATAATTTGGGGTGGTTGGATTGCCGCTGCACAAATCAGTGTCTCTATTACTCTGCCAGCATACACCTTTAACCTTCAGATTGAACTCCTCGTCAACTGTTTTAAAGCTAGAGCACGAGGCTGATCCAGCAGAACAATCGCTATCAGGATCATCGCTATAGATACACAGCCCCGCAGGTCGGCTGACAAAGGTATCACTGCCACGCATGATAAGTCCGTGCCCCTCTGCGTCAGCACCGTAAAAACCGGCATTAAGCTGCAGTCGTCCTGCATCAGGGTAGTTCAGTGTCAGCGCTGCGGCTGCACGACTGTCAAAATCCAGGGCAATGCCGGTTCCCGGTGAAGTGGTGGCGACTTCGGTACCCTTGACCCGGAGATGCATGGAACCGCTGTCGGGATCAATATACCTGCTCCAGAAATGCACTGTTTGGCTCGTATTGGCAAACCCAGCGTCTGCTATACAGGTTTGGGTTGTCTCATCACTTCGAACCGCTTGAAGAGAAAAGGTCGCAGAATCCTTGCATGCGGTCAGGTCAGGAGTTGTAAAGATAAATCCCGCTTGGTAAAAATCGATGGTGCAATCTCCTGCAACTCCCGAATTATAACAGATGTACGGGTTGGTCGGTGTAAGGCTCGGGTTGCTGATGCCGAGGGTGACTTTCCCTGGTGTTGTGTGGCGCAACTGGATCTTCTGATGGCCCGTAAAAGTAGAGCTATCCCCTCCAATCCAGGTGGGAGGATTTGCTGTTGAAGGCGTCATGGTCACGGTTACGGGTTCGGTGGCTTCACTGGTACAGTCAGCATCAGCACAGGCCCTGAGCACAATATCAGAACGCTGGCAGGTCAACCCCACCCCTGTATGTTCAATGCGTATGTGATCAAGAGTTGCCGCATTGATACCACAGGCTTTTACCTTGACGTTATCTATATAGAATCTTTTTCTGTTACTCTCCGCACTTACGACAAAGGCGATTCGTGTATGAGCTGATATATAGTCTGAAATAGGTTGCGAAAATTTATGGCTCCAGCCCTCTTGAACGTCATGAAACCTATGAAAAAGATTCCAGTGTAGACCACCATCACCTGAGACATAAATGGCAACATAATCATTGCTCCCCCATCTCCCGCGTTTAAAGTAATTGAAGGTTACTGTTGCAGAGGTATAGCTTGAGAGATCTAGCTCTCTCTGAATATAAGGGCCTCCCAGGGCATTTGATGCACTGCCGCCTCCTTCAAGTCTCAGCTTATCTTCAATAATTTGAATGGAATTACTACCATCATCAACTTCACTCCAGCCCCAGGGCCAATTCATTGTGTTGCCTTGACTGGAACTGCTTGGTGAAAAATTTTCTAAAAAGGTGACACAGTCCCCGCCTGACGACTCGTTTCCTGTGATATTGCATGCCCCTGTGCTATAGGGCTGTTTTGCAATGCTGACTGTGTATATATCTGTACCATCGATGAATGAGAGAGCAATATCCTGTCCATCACTGAATGGCTGACCTCTTGGTGAATATTTTACTATGATATCGATGGGATTATTTCCTGGGCTTAAACGACATCCTGAAAAAGAAAGGGGGTCGCCGGAATGATAGGTAGTGGCTTCTCTGTTGTCACAGGTATTCCCAACAGCAACCGTAACTTTGTTCAGTGAAGCAGGGGAACCATCCCAACGGATGGTCATCTCATCCAGATTAAAATCGCCATCGCTCACTGCAACTTGAAACCGCAACTCGTTAGAGTTGATATTGTCACATGAGGCTCCCGTTATGGTTGCCGCTTGTCCACCCTTTACAACAAGCAACACAAGGGCAAGAGCAAGCCACTGAACACGTATTGTATTCCATAACAAGGGGTGGGTGATCATGGGAAACCAACCTTCATCTGGGCCCGTCGAGAGACAAAGTCTGATGAACCAAAATTGCCAAAGCTGGCCGTCGCGTTGATATTGTAGACAGTATAGGGGCCGATACTCCCCTCGGTGAAGGATTCACTGGTACAGCTGACTGTGACGCTGAAATGCTCAATGGTCATTGTACCATCACAACTGCTGCCGCTTGCTGCTCTTGCCGCTCCCCATTCCAGACCACTGCGTGCAGCCTGATATGCACGTGCTCCCTGCAGCTGCATTGTGCTGGTTGCACTCTGCACTCCAGCCAGACGCATCATGGCGACTCCAAGGAGCGCCAGAACAACAAGGATAAAGGTTGACTGAACCAGGGTAAACCCTTCTTGCGAGTGAAATACACGTGTTTTCATGGAGTATTGTCCACATGAATCTGATGCAGCAGGGTAATGGTTTCGCCCTCTTCTGCCAGAGACAGTTCCAGAGTTACCAGGCCGGCATGCTGGCTGGTTCCAGGGTCATAGCTGAAGGTACATCCGGCCACATTACGAGTGACCAGTGCCGGGTTACTGAGCGAGGTTGACTGGGTGGTACTGATTGTATAGCCTGAGTAGCGATTGAGTTGTCCTCCTTCACAGGCGTAAGTGAGCGGTTGGTCAACGATAAAAAAGCGTTGGTATGGTGATGCCAGGGTAAATAGGTGAGCGGGATCAAGTACGATATGGTGGAGATTGCTGCCTGTACCGATGGTGGCACGGTTTCCGGAATCTCCGTCATAGGCATTACCATTGCTCCCGCTGCTTGCCACATTATAGACCACAAGATAGGTAGTATCAGCAGGCGTTTGTGAAAGCTGTCCCAGCACATCAAAACCATCGTCGGCTGAAGAGAAGTCAAGCACATCACCCCCGTTAACTGGGTCAGGATAGAGACGATAACGCCCGCCATCAATGGTATTGAGCATCTCCAGATACCGCCCACCACCACCAATCCGTATACTGTTAGGAAGGGCATGGCGAATATCACGCTGCATACGCTGTAACGCCATTGCGGCCTGGTCAACCAGCCGGGTGCGCCGGGCAAGATCCACATAACTCTCTACCGGCATGGCGATAAAACGTCCTCCCAGAGCAGCAAGAATACCGATGATCACAATCACAATAGTCAGTTCAACCAGGGTAAAGCCAGTCTCTGCTTTTCTCTCCTTCTTTTGCTGGAGGAGGGACGGGATGGGAAGAGGGTATTTTTTCGGCAAATGCATTTTGCTCTTATCTACTCTTTCTGTCTGATGACTGATAAGGCTCAGTAATGTTAGACGCTCTGCAGGATTACACCGGAGAGAGAACTTATCGCTCTATGAAAAAGTGTATCCCAGATAAGATGCGATTGCAAATATCGGGCAGTAACTGTACCAAAATACAGGCAGAAGGTGCGGTGTTGAACGTCGCTCAGTGCTCAGGTTTCAGGTGGCAAAAGCTTTGAAGACACGATGGGAGATAATACTGCAGCTTCTGCATTGGAGAGCTGCTCTTTCATGCCACTCCTTGTCTGCAGCAACCGCTATTGCACAAACCTGGTACAGTACAGAGCAATTTCAGGAAAGAGGATGAGCAGGATGATCATTACCGCTATCATCATCACAAAAGGTGCTGCTCCAATCATGACATCACTGATTGACCCTGTGCGGCGTACCCCTTGTACAACATAAAGGTTGAGGCCAACTGGTGGCGTGATAAGTGCCATTTCGATAAGTAAAATCAACAGAATACCAAACCAGATTGGGTCATATCCCAGGTTTACCAGGATGGGCGCAACAATGGGAACGGTGATAACCATAAGGGAAAGGGTTTCCACAAAAAAACCCAGCACCACATAAAGCGCTATCACCACCAGCAGGGTGTAGACTGGTGAGGATCCCAGGTTGGTGACAAACTCACTGAGCATTTCAGCAAGGCCAATGGAGTCCAGGATGAAATTGAGAAAGTTTGCTGAAATAAGGATGAGCATGATCATGGAGCTGGTGCGCATGGTCCCTTCAAACACCTGCTTGAAGAAATCCACGTTAACTGCCTTATAACGCAGTGCAAGGACAAGAGACGCCAGCACCCCCAGTGCCGCTGATTCCGTAGGCGTTGCAAGGCCAGCATAGATAGATCCAATGACCACAACAAAGATGATGAGTACCGGGATTAAATCTTTGAGGCTTTCAAATCGCTGTTTCCAGGTTGCTGTTTGTTTCCCACCGCTCAAGGCCGGATTGAAAAAACAGGCAATACCAAGGCAGAGCATGAACAGGAATGCCAGCAGGATGCCCGGCACAATCCCGGCAAGAAAAAGCCTTGGAATGGAGGTGTTGGTAAGGAAACCATACACGATAAGATTGATTGAGGGGGGAATAAGAATCCCTAAAGTACCGCCGGCTGCGATGGAACCGGCAAAAAGTTTTTCCGAATAATTGTAACGGCGTCCCTGGGGCAGCGCCACGGTTGTAATGGTGGCAGCTGTAGCAACGGAAGAACCTGAAGTTGCTGCAAAAAGCGCTGAGGTCCCGATGTTTGCCTGGAGTAACCCACCGGGCAGCCAGGAGAGCCATTTGTTCAGCGCATTGTAGGTTTTTTCAGCTATCCCTGCCCGGAGCAGTATCTCGCCCAGCATGACAAAAAGTGGAATGGAAAGCAGGAGAAAGTCAGTTGATGCTGACCACGAAATTTCACCGATAACCCGGTAGAGGGGAAAGTCTGAGAAAATGGTGCCGATGGAGAGTCCCAGTGCAATAAGTGCTGCTGCAACAGGGACACTGAGAACAAGCAACAGCAGCAGGAGGATGAGGGTAACCGTAATGATCATTTGCCTTCCCCCGCACTGGTGTTCAGTTCAGCAGATTCCTGTATTTCCTCATCAAGGGTGGCAATGGCTGAGAGCGCATCTGCCTGTGTACTTTCACCTTTTAAACGGTGATAAATGGTGCCAGCCAGGATCATGGCAATGGAAAAGCCAAACCACAGCAGGCCGCCAAACCACAGGCTTTGTGGTATCCACAACGGAGTTGCCAGAGGCGTGTTGGCTGCTGAATGTTTAATGATTGAGGTGTGCAACACAAAAAAGGCAAAGTAGCACAGAATTGCAATATAGCCGCCAAGCAGGATATGGGCGACGAAATCCAGACTGCAGCGAAAAATCTTGGGCAACCTGCAGTACAACACATCAATTCTGATATGTGACTTGCGAAACAACGCATAACTCAATCCCCAGGTACAGCTGATTGCCAGGGCGTAGCTGGAAAGTTCGTCTGCACCGCCAATGGAATAGGCAAATGCTTTACGCGCCACTACTTCCACTGCAATCATGATGGAGGCAAGAAAAAGCAATCCTCCTGAACACCAGGCTGCAATCTGTGAAATTTTTTCAATTTTTGCTGTTATTCCGGTCATCTTAAACCTTTATTTCGGAGAACTCAAAATGATAATACTGAATGGGACTGCCAGCGATTGAACACAGTTTGTTCAATCGCTGGGAGCATGAGAAATGAAGAGTTATTTGGCCTGAATCCCTACAACCTTACCAATGGTATCGTTCCAGGTGGTAATGGTTTCAGGTTGTACTTTTTTCGCCAGGGCAGGCAGGACAGAATTCACCAGCACTTCCTGTACCTTGGTTTTGGCGTCATCGGTCACCGGTACTTCAACCAGGTTAAGCGCGGTACCATGCGGGCACTCTTTACCGGTAAGACAATTGATACCTTCCTGCGTTTCTTTTGCTGTTACAGCCCAGCCTGGTTCTTCAAGCTTTTCCTTGATAAGGGTCTGGAGCTTGGTTTGCTGTTCTTTTGACAGGGAGTCCCAGGTCTTCATGGACATAACACCAATCACATAGTCCCAGCCACCAACTGGAAGCGGATAGATGTATTTGGAAACTTCGCCCCAACCAGCAGAGTAGCCGGACAGGGAACCGGTGATACCGCAATCAACAACGCCGCGTTGGAGGGATTGCGGTACTTCACTAAAAGACATGGTTACCCCGGTTGCTCCCAGCGCAGAAACAAACTCAGAGGTTGTCCAGCCGGAAGCACGGATTTTCTTCCCCTTCAGATCATCAAGACCTTTGATTTCCACCCTGCTGAACAACACCTGGGCAGGGTAGGGGATAACGCTGAGCAGCTTAACATCAAAATCCTTGGCAAGGTATTTCTCCAAAGCCGGGCGATATGCTTCAACAGTCTTTTTGGCAGTTGCAATGTCCGTAGTAACCCCAGGCAGGTCCAGTCCGGCAAGGTCTGGTGAGTCAGAGACGATGTAGTCGGCAACGGTGTGGACAACATCAAAAACACCCATACTCATTTGGCGAACCACAGCAGGTCCCTTGAGCTTAACCTGGCCCAGTGAGGTCATACTGGTTTTAAACCCCATTTCCTGGGGCACGGTTTCGGTCCAGAACGGTTTTTCAAAATTTTTAAACAGGGTCAGGCTGTTCCAGCTCCCCACAACGCGGAGCTTTTCCGGTTGTGCAAAGGCGCTGGTATACGAAAGCGCAAATCCCAAACAGACAACGGCTGCTACTTTTTTTCCAAACTGCATAATACCTCCTGGGTTCAGGTAATTAAGAGCCCTCTATAACAGGGCGGATGGGTCAACTATTCAACAGCGTATTCACTGTTTTTGATATCACTGATAAACATGTAGCCAGGTGCATGGCTGATAGCAAAGGGCAGCTTTGCTTTACGGACCACGTTTTGGGGGGTAACCCCGCAGGCCCAGAACACCGGAGTCTCATCGTGCTTAATTTCTACAAAATCCCCGTAATCAGGTTTTTCGATGTTGTGAATGCCGATCTCCTGTGGCGCAGCAGTATGTACTGGTGCGCCATGGACGTCTGGATATTTTCCTGTAATTTCTGCAGCCAGGGTGACCTTTTCATTGGGGATGGGACGCATGGAAACCACCATGTTCCCATGGAATGGACCGGTTGGTTCCAGTGGAATATTGGTCCGGTACATGGCTACATTTTTCTCCTGATCAACATGGCGCAGAGCAATACCGGCACGAATAAGAGCTTCCTCAAAGGAGAAGCTGCAACCAAGCAGGAAAAAGACAAAGTCGGTGGTATCTATGTTGTGAAGATTAGTAACGGTCTCGACGCATTCACCGTCTCTCCATATTTGATACTTGGGGATGACGTCTCGTATGTCAGCACCAGGAGCAAGAATTTTGGATGCATAGGTCGATGGTCCAATGATCTCCAGCAGGGGGCACGGTTTAGGGTTGCGCTTACAAAAGGTTGCAAAATCATCGGAAAACGCCTTAGGAAAAGCCGCCAGGTTTGCCTGTACATAGCCTGGACAGTACCCGGCAGTTGGTTTGTCAAATTTTCCTGCTGCAGATAATGCTCTTAGCTCTGCTGGGGTCATTGAAAGTCTCCAAGTGGGTTTGTATAACAAATACTCGTAACTGCTGGGTGCTGGAGAGTAGCGTAAGCGGCCTGGTGAAGCGTATACCATACGTAAACCAGCCTGATCGCGGGAATATCCAGTCCTGTGAGCAGCTTAATAAAGGTCTGTTCTTCTATCGTTAAATACAGGGACAGCGCTTCGTATCTGAGCAACCTTTTTCGTATTGATCTCTATCTGTATGATTCCTTCATTAAATTCAAGCTGTTTCAGAGTGGTTCCATCAGGTGCTAACGCCTGGGAATGACCACCAAAAGGAGCATCGCCAAAGGCAACATTATTTGCTGCCAGCAGGTAGCATTGGTTTTCAATGGCTCTGGCCTTAAGTAAGGTTTGCCAATGCGCCAGGCGTACCAGCGGCCACTGGGCAGAGACGATGAGCGCTTCTGCCCCCTGCAGGGCGAGCTGGCGGATGAACTCACAGAACCTGATGTCGTAGCAGATGGCAAAACCAAATGTGGTACCTTCAATGTTGTGGACACAAAACGCATTTCCAGCGGCAAGGTACTTATGCTCATCAAGCATGGGAACAAGATGCACCTTATCGTAAAATGCTTCCAGGTTTCCAGCCCGGTTAATTATTTGAGCGCGGTTGGTAATACCAGCTGCTGTTTTGGCAGCCACTGAGCCCCCTGCAAACCATACAGTATGTTCTTTAGCCAGTTTGCTTAAGAATTCAGCTTCTTCTGCACCATCATCTGTTGCAAGCTCATGCAGCTCTGTAAGGGCATATCCGGTTGACCAGAGCTCTGGGAGGACAATGATATCCGGCTTAACTGCACCAGAAACAGCCTGTTCTACAAGGCGTTGGGCATTGTCGTAATTGGCAGTTTTGTCTCCAGGGTAAATACGCTGTTGGAGTATCGCTATGTGCATGGGCTTAACTCCTGTCTGGCAGAGGAGTGATAGAGTACTCTTTGGTGAGAGTTCTGTTCAGCACCGGGTCTGTCATGGTGATTTCGCACTTGGAGGTATAGATTGTCTCGCCGCCAATGATTGGAATGGTCCCGCTTAATAAACCTACCTTGTTTCCTGCGCAGGTGTCTGCTGCAGCCATGGCTAACAGTTCTTGGTAGGGCAGGATGGTACCAAGGGTTCCTGACTGATACTCCTGCAGGTTTCCGTTATGTTCCACTTTTGATTGGAGCTGAATCGCATCCCAATGCGCTTCAATCTCGCTCACCTTCCAGAACAGATCACCAAGCACCTTGTCGCAAACTTGCTTAGCCTTACCCACAGAAACGGTTTCCAGTTCACGGTCAGTGTGATCACTGGCAACGGTGATGTAGAGCTCGCCGCCAGCATCAGAGGCAATAAAAAATTCCACCTCTGGGCTGGTTTGCTTACCAACAACCACAATTTCATTATCAAAAACCAGGCGGCGTGGGCTTACCCAATAGAGGGCCGGGGTTGCGTATGGTGTGGGAACACCTAGCTCCTTAAGTTCGGTTATATGAGCCTGAACGTTTTCCTGGTTGCGCCCGGTGTATCCTGCAGCAACCAGGCAATCCATCTCCAGGGTTACCGCTGTCTGTGTGCTCTCTGCCAGGGATACATTGACTGGATAATGAAACATCGACTCACCCAATTATGATTGATGGAGTAAGAGTATTTGGTTTTTCTCAAGACTACGTACTGATTGTGATTCTAAGAAAGCTGCCATAGTCCCATAATGCTGATAAAATGTCGATAGAAAGTTGTTGTATGGACTCGCAAAAAAGAGCAGTGGTTTTGCAGCGCTACGTTGAACTAAAGCAAGTACATTGCCATGGGTGAAGAAAGGAGTAATAACGAGCAGGTGGTTGTAAAACCTGAACATCCAATGAGCTGGAGCGTGAGCACATCCCCAACGCTCCAGCAGCACTTCACTGTTTATTCCGGCATGTTTGGCCATTGGGTTGTAATACCCTTGTAATTCATGAGGGTATACTCTTTCTCGTTTTTCCCTTTAATGTAGTAATCAGGCATCAATGGAATTTTTCCGATGCTGGTGGCGATTACGTACATAGGCTGTGCAAGTCCTGTTGTGTGACCGCGAATCGCATCTCGAATGAGTTCTGCGCCTTTTTCCACGGTTGTTCTGAAGTGGTCAATACCTGGAGCAGGCTCGCAGTAAAAGAGATAGTAAGGACGAATACGTACCCGCAATAACTTCTGATGCAGTTCCCTGAAGGTCTCAACATCATCATTGATGCCCTTAAGCAGCACGGCCTGATTACCCACATTAACGCCGCAGGTGAGCAGATCATAGACTGCTTCAGCCGTTTTTTCCGTGAGTTCCTTGGGATGATTACACTGGGTGTTGATCCAGATTGGAACCTTGTGGTACGGGCTCAACACCTTTTTCAAACCAGGGGTAATTCGGTGTGGGAGCACAATGGGAGTCCGGGTGCCAAAGCGGATCATTTCCAGGTGAGGGATCTCACGTAACTTTCTAATAATATATTCAATTTTATCATCAGAAAGGACAAAGGGATCGCCGCCGGTTATCAGAACATCACGAATCTCTTGATGTTCGCCAATCCATTCCAGCCCTTCCTCTACATCCATGCGGAGCTGCAACTCCTTGTCAACAACCAGCTCTTTTCTGAAGCAGTGACGGCAGTAGTTGACACAGACATCGGTTACGGTGAAAGCAACCCTGTCGGTGTATTGCCGGGCAATACTGTCAGGCCGCACTTCATCGGTTGCCCGGTTTTCTTTCCAGATCAGATAGTTTTCAATACCAAACTCGTTGACAGTTTCTTGCATTGAGGGGAGGACCTGACGACGAATTGGGCATTTGGGGTCATCTCGATCCATCAAGGCAGCAAAGTAGGGGGATGTCCCCCATTTTGTATTGAGCGTTTCAATAGCTTCTTTTTCTTCAGCAGTCACATTGATGTATTTTGCCAGTCGATCCAGAGTATTTACAGTGTTTCGTAGTTGTTCTTTCCATTCTTCCATTTGTTTTTCCTTTTATTGTATATGATACCCAAATGACTATCTGTCGAGATACATAGACAACTCACGAGGGGTGACCTGGGTTCGATGCTCTTCCCATTCCCTGGTCTTCAAGCGCATGTAGTTACCATACGCTTCATTACCGATGGTCTGCTTGAGAAAGGTGGATTTTTCAGCCTCTGCAAGAGCTTCAAACATACTCTTGGGGAGAAAACGTTCATCCCATATTTGGGATGATAAATCCTTGCTGGAAACACCACCAATGGACTGTTCTCCACAGCTTATATTCTTTCTGATACCCTCCAGCCCCATGGCAATCAGGGTGGCTATTTGAAAGTACATGTTTCCGGCCGGGTCGGGGCTTCTCAGCTCAATCCTGGTACTTTTCGGGGACGCACTATAAGGGATCCTGACCATGGAGCTGCGATTTTTAAAACCCCAGTTACAGATAATGGGTGCTTCCCGCTCAATAACATAGGCCTTGTAGGAGTTAAACGTGGAGGCCATTACAATGGATGTTTCCCTGGCATGTTTCAGAATGCCGCCAATGAACTTTCTGGCTGTGTCACTCAAATTTTGCGGATCATTGCCGTCATAGAAGAGATTATTTCCATCCATATCCTTCATGGACAGGTGGAGGTGGAATGCATTTCTATTGTATCCATCAAATGGTTTGGGCATAAAGGTGGCTCGAAAACCGAATTCTGCTGCGACCTGCTGGGTTACGTAGTTAAAAAGAATGGTGCGGTCGGCCACAGCCAGAGGATCTCCAGGTTCAAGGTTTATTTCGTGCTGGCTGGGGGTAACTTCGTGGTGGGATTTTTCAAATGCTATTCCGCAGTCTTTTAAAATAGTGATAATGGTATTTCTGATCAATTCACCTTTATCATGGGGGCTGGATTGAAAATAGAGCCCTTGATCGGTATGTAAGTTCTTTTGACTTTTTCCATTTTTCAGCAGAAAAAATTCATGCTCAGGGCCCACCATAAAGGTATACCCAAACTCCTGTTCTGCTCCTGCTACGATGTTTTTCAATATGGTGCGTGGGTCCACCAGAGCGGGTGTGTCTTTATCATTGTAGATACTGGCAATGATAAAGCCGACAGTCTCGTTGGAAAAGTGTACCACTTTAAAGGTGTCAGGGTCAGGAAATAAGAGGCGGTCACTACTGTCAACCGTTCCATAACCGGCAATGGAACTCCCATCAAATCCAATTCCATTTTGGATAATGGATTCAATATTATCAGGATTGATGGGAAGACTCATTATCCTCCCATTAAAATCCACAAAAAATATCTTGGTGCTGTCAACAGTTTCAAGAGCTTTTTTCATTTCTTCCAGGTTAGCCATGGTGTTTGGTATCCTTTTGTCGGATTGTAAAGTTACGGTCGTTGACCTGTATATTGACGTTTTTATGGTGCTCTTTTGTCTACTTTTGCCCATGAAAAGAGACAGCACCCTGCTCGAAAAAGCCCCTCAACTTTCCTGCAGGGCAGCTATTTTGCTCCCTGTTTCTGCATAGTGGTCGCGAATGACTTGCTCAATTCGCGCTGCATCTCCTGACCTCACCGCATCAAGGACACGCTGGTGTCTGTTCCCGATCTCTTCTTTGTTGTAGAGCGTTGACCAGTGCTTAAAAAAGAGAATGTGGAGCTTAAGGCTCAACCGCTCTGTATATTCAATGAGTTGGTTATTGTCGCATTTGCTGATGAGCAGGCTGTGAAAATCATCGCCAACTTTCACCACCATTTTCTGATTACCTTTATGGGCATAGCTTTTCATCAGTTTGACCATATTGCTGAGTTCTTCAAAGATGTTTTCGTCCAGCAGAAAATAGCTGGTTGCTATTGCATACCCTTCAAGAACTCCCCGCGTGATATAGGCATCTACAATTTCCTTGGGAGAGAGTTGACTGATAAAACTGCCAACCTGAGGACGATATTCAATGATGCCGTTACTGATAAGCTCTTTTAAGCCTTCGCGGATGGGTGCTCTGCTGATGCCCATTTCAACGGACAGAAAGCTTTCCTTAACCTGATCGCCAGGAGTCAGGGTGCCGTCCAGGATCAGATTGTAGATATGGTCAACAACTTGATCTTTATATGTCCGTTTAACGATGGCCATGGGCATAGTGAGTGGGTTGAGTCCGTGTCGATTACTCCCCGTCGATTGTCGACAATCGTTTTCTTACTGTTTGTATAGAAGAAGAGCAAGCAAATAAAAGAGGGGAGGTGCATTTTTTTGTGGGCAATTATAAGGCTGCAGGAATAAGGTGTCACTTGCTCTCTGGAGATTGCCATTTTTTGATGAGGATACCTCTATGTCACCCACAAAGAATATTCTGCCCATTCACATTGGTGGTACCATTGCATCTGCCGAGTCCAAAGACGGTTTTAAACCCAAGCTCTCTTTTGAGGCGCTTTTCAGCCAACTGAATCAGAAGCTGGTGGGGGATCGTGATATTGCCCCTGCAGAAACACCATTTGGTCCATTTGGAATCGACAGTGCCAGCATGCAGCTCGCCCATATAGAAAAGATTGCCAGAATCATCGAAGGCAAGTATGCACATCATGACGCCTTTGTCTTAACCCACGGCACAGATACGTTGGCGTACACGGCCAGTATGTTGTCCTTCATGCTCCAGGGTATTCAGAAGCCGATCATTGTTACCGGTGCGCAGAAAACCCTTTTTGATGAGAACAGTGATGTGGCTGACAACCTTGAAACGGCATTGCTCGCGGCCTCAACATCCAATTGCGGTGTGTGGGTTGCCTTTAATGGCAAGATCATTAACGCTGCCAGAGCAACAAAGATCAATGTCGGGGTTGAGTGTGCAGACGCCTTTGTCTCCAATATTGGAAATGAACTTGCTCTCAGCGTTTTCCAGGAAAACGATTGTTCCATAAATAAAGGCGCTCAGGAAGCATTTCATACCACAGCATCAGAGGCGGTCGACATATTCAGCCTCACCCACACCACTGATCCAGGGCAGCTTAAAACCTATTTGTATAATGCAAAGATCAAGGTGCTCATCGTTCTCGTCTATGGCATGAGCGGGCATCGAATGGAGCTTATGGATGTGCTTTCAAACTGGGCTGGTGATCGTCAGGCAGTTGTGATTGCTAAATCGCATTCGCCCTATGGAAGTTCAGATCTGTCAAAATATGAGTTAGGAGTGTACGCACTGCGAAAAGGGGTTGTATCCTGCCTGGACATGACACTGGAAAGCGTATATGCCAAAGCCAGTATACTTCTTGCGCAAAATGAAGATCCGGAACTATTGAAGCAACGCTTTTATACAACCCTTTGTGATGACATTGATGAGGCTGGTGTAGCAATATACAAGAAGAAAGAAAAATTCTGGCTTTCGTCCCAATAACAGGATTTTGTGCAGAACCTGTCAGTTCCAGCTCACTTCAATCCTTGACTTTGTTTGGCTCAAATGTTCCCATTGAGCGTTCAATGAGCTATCTGTGGTACTGCCATGAGATACAACTTTTAATGTCACAAACAGGAGGCAACATTATGAAGAGGGTCGTTGGTCTGGTTATTATTTCCTTGTTGGTAACCATGTCTGGAACAGCACTGGCTGACAAATTATTTGTCGGTATTGACACCGCTTTTGTTCCCTTTGAATACAAAGGCAAAGATGGCAAGTATACAGGATTTGACGTCGATCTGTGGGCAGAGCTCGCTCAACGTATTGGAGTAGAATATGAGCTTAAGCCAATGGATTTTAACGGCCTTATTCCTGGGTTAGCTACTGGCAATCTTGATGTAGCCCTGGCTGCAATTTTTATTAAATCAAGCCGTGAAGAAAAAATCGATTTTTCTCACCCTTATTTCAGAGCCGGTTTAAAAGTTATGGTTCGTAAAGAAAATACGGATATTCAAGGTCCTGCTGATTTGAAAGGAAAAGTTGTTGCTGTTAAGCTTGGTACCGCCACCGTGGATTACGTTGAAACCCTGGGTGCCAAAAAGATTGTCAAGTTCCCTAATATTGACCAGGCTTACCTTGAAGTCGCTACCGGTGGTGCTGATGCGGCCATGCATGATACACCAAACGTACTGTATTACATCAAGACAGCAGGCGGCGGTAAGGTTAAAGCTGTCGGGCCGGATGTCAAAGCAGCACAGTATGGAATTGCCTTTCCCCAGGGCAGCAAACTGCGTGACAAAGTTAATATAGCGCTACTGAAGATGATGGAAGACGGCGCCTATGCTGAGCTGTACAAAAAATGGTTTGACACTGCTCCTGAATAATCCTCCAGGACAGCTTAACTGCTTGTGTTGAAGTGTTTTTTACACATGTTTTGATGAAGAAAGCATCCCTTCCCTATTGGGCAGGGATGCTTTCTTTGTCTGTGATCACACTCCATACCGGTAACCTTTACAGAAGAATCAAACTATGAGTTTTGAATTTTCAGTTATTTCCGAATCTTTGCCCGCGCTTCTTGCCGGAGCCAAACTTACCTGGATCATAACCCTGCTCGGCATTGTTGGTGGCATGGCCTGTGGTATATTAGCCGGTCTTGGCCGTGTTGCAGGTACCGCAGCCCTCGGTGAAGAACCCCACGGTATCTATAAGCCCATCAGTTTTTTCATTCGCTATATATCAGGTGCTTATGTTGAAACCATCCGTGGTACCCCTATTATTGTTCAGGCAATGTTTCTTTATTTTGCCTTTCCCATGATGGTGAAAGGGATCTTTGATCTGGAGTGATTCCGGATTGAAGCGTTAACTGCCGCTGTCATTACCATTATCTTTAATGCCGGTGCCTATATTGCTGAAATCGTGCGAGGTGCCGTCATTTCTGTGAACAAAGGATTGCTTGAAGCCGGGATGTCGCTTGGAATCAGCCGTTTGCAGCTCATCGTGCATGTTATTGGTCCCATTGCCATTCGCAGAATGATCCCGCCCCTTGGCAATCAGTTCATCATCAGCCTGAAGGACACCTCTTTATTTATTGTCATAGGAGTTGGAGAACTTACCAGACAGGGACAGGAAATCATGGCCAGTAACTTTAGAGCGCTTGAAATCTGGTTTACTGTTGCGGTGATGTATCTGATTATGACAACGGTACTGGCTGTGACATTGCGTCGTATAGAAAAGAAGATGCAAATTTTCTAATCCCGTTTTACCCCATACTGACGAGATAAAAATGCCGAGCATTATTGAACTGAAAAATGTGTGCAAGTCCTTTGGTCGTATCGAAGTGCTCCATAACATTGACTTTTCCGTTGAGGAAGGAGAAGTTGTTGTTGTGATTGGCCCCTCCGGCTCAGGTAAATCAACGCTGATTCGCTGTATCAACTGCCTTGAGATGATATCAAGCGGTGAACTCATCGTTGATGGAATCCGCATTCCGGCTGAGAAAAAAAGAGTGCGTCAAATACGGCTTGAAGTTGGAATGGTTTTTCAGCAATTTAATTTGTTCCCTCATTTAACTGCGCTGGAAAATGTTGCTTTCGGGCCTATCAGGGCGAGAAAGATGAATAAAGCCCAGGCTAATGAAATTGCTGATGATCTTTTAGGTAAAGTTGGGCTTGCAAAGTTTGGTGATGTCCTTCCAGGTCAGCTCTCCGGTGGTCAACAGCAGCGTGTAGCCATTGCCAGGGCGTTGGCTGTGGAACCTAAAGTGCTCTTGTTTGATGAGCCCACCTCAGCACTTGACCCGGAAATGATAGGAGAGGTGCTTGATGTTATGCAAAATATTGCCAAAAACAGTGGCATGACCATGGTTGTCGTTACCCATGAAATGGGCTTCGCCTCCCAGGTCGGTGACCGACTGATTTTTATGGACGCTGGAAGAATTGTTGAGGAAGGAAAGCCGTCTGAGGTCATGAAAACCCCGAATTCCGACAGGCTCAAAGACTTTTTAGCTCATGTAAAACATCAGTGATTTCGTACTATCTTGCTGAACAGAAAAGATATTTTTTGTTGCACGTTGATGAGCAACACTGCTTGATCCGCCAACGTGTTACCAAGAACCAAAGGGGATTTTATGAAAAGACGTTCGCAATTACTCCTGATTGTTTTCCTGCTCTTTGTAGCCGCCTGTGCTTTTGCGGGCGGTGGAGGGCATGGTGCAGCAGAGGGCGCTGCACACTTTCCACCTACCTTTGACAGCTATAATGACAGCGATCTTCAAGGCGTTGTAGCAATACTCAAACATCGCATTGCACACACCCCGTTTAACCTGGTGGCAACCATTATCTTTTTCTGTGCCATTATCCACACCTTTATGAGCAGCAAGTTTCTTTTCTACGCCCACAAATGGAAAGCTGAGCACCAAAAGCGCATCGAGGAAGGATTAGAGTCGGAAAGTTCCACCCACATCCTGTCTGAGATCTTCCATTTTTTAGGTGAGGTGGAGGTGGTTTTTGGCCTCTGGGCCGTCGTCCTCACTGGAGCTATCGCGTTGTTTTATGACTGGCACACCTTTGTTCACTATGTAAGCGGGGTGAATTATACGGAGCCAATGTTTGTCGTGGTTATCATGACCCTGGCCTCTTCACGTCCTATCTTGAATTTTTCTGAGAAGATCATGGCTCGGATTGCATCCGTGTTTAAAAGCACTCTGGCGGCCTGGTGGCTGACCATCATGACTTTTGGTCCCCTGTTGGGCTCATTTATCACTGAGCCTGCGGCCATGACCATTTCGGCCATGCTGCTCGCCACCAAATTCTATGAGTTAAAACCAAGCAATAAACTTAAATACGCAACCATTGCGCTGTTGTTTGTCAACATCTCTGTTGGTGGGACACTTACCCATTTTGCAGCCCCACCAGTGTTAATGGTGGCAGCTCCCTGGGACTGGGGCCTTCCTTTTATGCTCACCACCTTTGGCTGGAAGGCGGTTGTCGGGATACTGATCTCCAATGGGATTGTCTATTCCGTGTTTAGAAAGGAACTTAAGAGCCTGGAAAAGCAATTCAGGTTGTCAGAAATTAAGCAGGACTTAAAAGAAAAATACATCCACAGCGACTATCTCAAGCAAGATCTGAAGATGGCGAAAGAACGCATTGGCCATGATTTAGATAAGGAGTTTGTGCGCATCAAGCAAGCTGCCAAAGAATCCACCATGATCGCAAGCACTGAGCTGACCGAAGAAGATTTTGACCTGCTGGACGAGACCTTTGAGCAGGAATTTGAAGAGCTTAAAATCCAGCAGATGGCAATCTCTGTTCCAGGCTTGCTGCCAAGGGATAAACGGCCAAAACTCAGTGATCCCAACTGGGATACCCGCTGCGGTGATGTTCCTGCCTGGATTGTGGCTGTGCATGTGGCCTTTATGATCTGGACCATTATGAATGCCCATTATCCAGCCATTTTTGTTTCCGGGATGCTGTTTTTCATCGGTTTTTCCCATGTTACCTGGCCGTTTCAGAACACGGTTAATCTGAAGCCACCCATGCTGGTTGGTTTCTTCCTTGGCGGTCTGGTTATCCATGGCGGCCTGCAGGGCTGGTGGATTGCACCAGTGCTTGGCAGCTTGGGAGAATTACCACTCATGCTTAGTGCAACTATACTCACCGCGTTTAACGATAACGCTGCCATTACCTACCTGAGTACCCTGGTGCCCGGTTTTACCGATAGCTTGAAGTATGCTGTGGTTGCAGGCGCTGTGACAGGTGGCGGCCTCACTGTTATTGCCAACGCACCGAACCCTGCTGGTCAGGCGCTCTTGAAAGGGTATTTTAAGAACGGCGTTTCACCTTTATGGCTTATGGTGTATGCATTGCTGCCGACTGTGATTATGGGGCTTTGTTTTTTGTTTTTGTAAAATGAAAAGCAGTGTCACGCGTTGAACCGATTTAATCGCAGATGCGTGCCACAATTGATCCCAAGCTTGTGCTATGTGCCCCCTCAGAGTAAAGCCGTACCCACAGCAAATGGTAAAACTGGCTGAGCTTTCAGGGGGTGGGTACTCTGTTTATTTTCCTTTATCCTTTTTTCTTTCCTTGGCTGCTATCAACCCCGCCTTTTTAGCCTTGGGATAAAATTCAGCCGCAAGCGTTCCAAAAAAAATACCCCGCAACATGTTTCTCGCAAAGGGAAGAACAATCTCCTGGTAATCACCTTTTAATACAGTTGGGTAACAGGTAACGTAGGTTGATTTTGAGTCCTTAGGTGTCAGGTAAATAGACAGTTGATAATAAACCCTATCCTGATCATCCAGCTCACCCTTTCTATCAGGAACCAAGGCTTCTTTTGCTGCAGTAAAAATAAATCCTTTCTTTTTATTTTGTTCTGTTATTACTTCTCCACGAGATTTGAGTTGGCGCACTATAGTGTTAAAGACCTTGTTTTTTGCCCCATCAAATCGATAGGTATCAGGAAAAATCTGTTGAAAATCTATATAAATGTATTGATCAGCAAGTGCGTTGACAGCACTAGCGGCCAGCAATTCATCATAACCATAGCGTCCCCCTTTCCCAACCACCATTCCGCAACCTGGTATGGTGACAACGAGGAAAAACAATGAACACAATATCACCGCAAAGCCTTTCAGGCTAAAATTCTGTATTTTTTTCATTGATGGTACTCCTAACGCCAATCTGGTCTCTCAGGCTGAACAAAATCGGGGTCTTCAATTGTCTTTCTGTTCTTTTGGGAAATATCCTCGACTGCCAGTTCAAGTTCATCGCCGGCTTTTGCTAAATCTTTTTTCAATAAAGAAAAAAAATCTCCGAAGGATTCAGGATTTTTCCTTTTTTCCTCTTTTTTACTGGTGTGCTTTTTTTTAGGTAATTTTTTAACAAAAATTTCTTTGGGATCACCAATAGCAACGCTTGAGGTATGCTTCTTCTCCGGAGGTTGAACATCTTTTTTTACCTCGGCAAAGGCAAAATATGGTGTTCCCAAAAGCAATAAAAGGAGTAACAGCACATTCAACGGTGTCTTAAACATAATTCTCATTCTCGTTAGAAAGTTTATCCATCAATGAGTGACGGCTTTTTAAAACCACCGGCTTTGCCGCTGGTTACTTACTCTGTTTTTTGATAATTCATGGATTTAAAACAGGCACATAAGGTTGTGAATGAATATTCCCAATGCCACCACCAAATAAAGAGCCAAGCACACCGCCAATAAGCCCACCTCGCCAACGGTTTTTGCGGTCTATCAGTATTCCTGCTGTTGCGCCAGTTACCCCGCCCAAGGCAGCACTGTTACCAACCCTGTTGTTGTGATGCTGATAATAATGCCCCTGTCTATGGGGAGCAGGAGATCGGTAATACGGCCTGTCAGTCAACGCTCCTCCGAAAGCTGCGCCAAGGCTGCCACCGATGGCAGCGCCCCGCCAAGGGTTGCTGTCATCGATCAACGCACCTGCAGCAGAGCCAGTAAGGGCACCAAGACTGGCTCCCTGGTACCCTTGCTGAGTGGCACAGCCTGAGAGAAGAAGGGTAAGAGAAAAAACGGTTACCAGGCTAAGATTGCAAAGAGGTTGTTTTAACGCTATCACCTGTTCCTCCTTCAGTGGAGCAAGAAGTGATTATCTTACGGAATAATTGCAACTGTATTTCGTCTGTACATCTCGACCATGTTGACGCCACAGGCCAATTCTCTTTAGAAGAAACTTCTTTTTGCTGTTGCCATACCAATTTTGTCGTGCCATTGCCCCAGTCGTTCTCCACGCAGTGTGAACATTTGCAGTTTACAGGTGAAGTAGGTCAGTTTACTTCCGCCATCACCTTTTTGGGTAGTAGAGGTGATTGTTGTTTTAAGGATATAATCATAACTGCTGGAAAGGCTGCTCTCATCTATAACCCTGGCTATATCAGCATCCAGAATTTTAGCTATAATTTCATCTTGAAGATCTTCAGTGATGATATTTGGATCATGGGTTGTATTTTCAGGAATAGCGACAACCAATAAAGGCTTTTTCTTCTTTGCACTCCAAGCCTGCACTTTTCTGGAAGACAACATTTTCTCGGTAACGCCACCCGCTAAAGCTATATAATCCTCTGTGGTTAACTTATCTTTGAGATGAGCTCTCTCTCCATCTTCCACAAGGCCAACATTGCTTTGCCTTCCAATTGATGTCGGTGTCTGCACGCAACCGGAAACGATGAACGCAACCACGATAAAAACTAAATAGCCAATGGTATTTCCCATACGATACATGTTAGATTCCCTCCAGATGAATTACTTTTTTTCCAGTTGTTTATTCAGTTCAATAAAAGAGTCGTCTACCAGACGAATTGTAAAAACTGTTTTTGTAGCGTCCTTTTGCAAGGCCATTTCTGAAAAGTTTTTGGCCTGCATAGGCCCAAGCACAAACCTTTTCCATGGCCTGGGTGTACCCACAGCAAAACCAGCATCATCTTCCCATTGATACTGATATTCAACTGCGTATCTGTTTTCAGTCAGGTTCTGAACAGTCACCTGTGCTTTAGTAAAGTCGCCCTTTTTTCCCAGCTTTGGATTCACCACACTGATATAGCCAATCAATGCATCAGAGGCAATGAGACGCTTTAGTCCGGGATAAGAGGTATCAACAGCTCTTGTCTGGATAATCTCCTGGTTGGAGTAGGTGTCCAGTCCAGGTTCTGGTTGTGAAACGGTTGCACAACCGGTCAGTACGAAGGCCCCACACAGAGCCATCATTGATGCAGTGAGAACGTTTTTCATAATATCTCCTTGTGTAACAGTTATAAAAAACAAACGTTGTATTTTAAGACTTTGGGGACCAGATTTTTTTACTTGGATAAGCATATAGTGTTTTATCCATGCTTCGTACAAGGACGAAATGCTGATTTCCCTTGTTGAGTTTTACTTTCTTTTCAGCCAAAAGTTTACCAGCACGGTCATAGGATCTGATTTTTAATGTTCTCAATCCTTTGGGCGCATAAAATCGACCCGCCATAATTGTTGAAGGAAGGGTCATCCATGAAGTTGTATCTGGCTCCTGAGCCTCATCTGTAACCTCTTTCAGCAATCCTCCCAGACCACCCAGAATGGCATCTCCTGCTGAAACCATAACCGTATCTCTGACAACAGAAGTAAGTAACATTGCCTGTACATATGGTAAAGAATCCTTCTGATGTCTCAATGCCAGAGCTTCGATATTAGCCACAGGAGAGAGCGTGGTAAGGGTCTTGTTCTTGGCAGTCAAAACCTTAATTTTAGCGACCTTTGATGGAATTGGGTTAAACGTCGGCAACTCTACATCAATATCCCGATCAATGGGGATTGAGAGAACCTTTTTCTCTGGGACAAAGCCATCCAGTGCAACGATATGGATGAGTCGATCAGCCCTCTTTCGCTTTTTGGTATCTTTTACTGCCTGTTGAAGCACTTTACTTTTAGGGTTCAGTTCAAGTGCCTGCTTGTATGCAATATGCGCATTACTGATCAGTGACTTTACCTTAACGCTTTTGAATTCATCTACCATTCCTGTGACGTAATCACCAAATGGATTTACAAAGGCATTAGGGACAGTCAGGGTAGTAGAATCATACTTGGAAAACTCGTTATGCAGTGCGGAAAAGAGGCGGTCGGCGTTTTGTTTTTGCTGGGAGTTGGAGGCTTTTTTTCTTCCTTCCACTTCCTCTTTTGTTTTTTTCTCTAACTCCTCTGTAAATTTTTCTTTTTCTTCCTCCTGCCATTCAACTGCTAATCGGGCGACGTTAAAAGCACGATCATCTCCCTTGAGCAGATAAGCCATGGAAGCCAGGTCTAGAAGCATAACCTTTTCATATCCAGGAGCATCATACCGGGCGAGTTCACCAGCACCCAAAGTGTCAGCAAAAAAATGTCCAACCGATGACACTCCTTCTTTTAAATACGATTCAGATGCACGCTTTTCGATCAACTCCTGACCGAGCCGACACCAATCAAGGGCTTTGTCCGGTTCCCCTAACTCCAGGGAAAGTGATGCTCGCTCCATGAGTCCAATGAGCCGAAGTTGATTCACAAGGTCATCTTCATCTTGTGTTTCTGCTTTGATTTTCGCTTCTTCTTCAGCCATTAACTGCAACACAGCATCGGAATCACCAGCAGCCAGTTTATCACGGTAAGCAACATACTTTTTTGAATATCCGGCATAATACGCTTCCGGTTTCAAAGGCTTCCCGGACGTGTTTACTCGCTGGGCAGTCCGGCCACCTTGCGTTTGCACACAAGCCTGCAAAATCAGGCCACAAAAAAGAACCAGCAAAAACGAAGCATATCGTAGCGTTAACTGGTAACAGAGAGAGTTATTTCTGCGCATTTTTCCTCCTTAGTAAAAGCAGTAAATCGTATTTATTACCACGAGACTTTCATCTTTTCTTTTTTCTTTGGCTTTGGTGGAGCCTTCCTGTTGCGTAAAATATCACCAGCCATAGGTGTTTCGCCGGCAACAATTACAGCTCGGGACCTCATTGCCTCAACGGAGGTAATTTTGATGGTTCCAACAGGAGTTTCAGCAACCCCGAAGGAAATCCCTGTATCTTGGTCAATAAGCTCCTGGCCTGGCCGCTGAACGGTAAAAGTCGAGCCAACCTTGATACCTGCATCTGTTCCCCGATTAATAAAAACAGCTCCGTCCGGCATCACGCCCAGAATTTTCATAGGATAAATACGCTGCACAATACCGTCTGCTGATTCTTGTGCATACTGGTCGATGAGTTGAGTTCGAATCTCTTCAAACCCGATATTTCTAAATTTCCTTTTGATCCTGATTTTGTCAGTTGCAATAACCGCACTGGTATGGCTGTCTACAATACGGTGATTTCCTTCAATAACCCCCGTTATATCCACCTGAACTTCATCAAGATACGGCACCTTCTTTTTGACAATGTGGAGGTAGAAATTGGTCAACTCACCAACAATCAGGTAATCAGCCCCCTGTAACTCCTTCAGGTAATCCCGGATATCTGATCCGGCTGCTATCGCCTGAAAAGTTTTCTCATCAATAACCTGGTCAATTTCGCGTCGTTCCATCATTGTGAAACGATTGGTTTTATCAAGGCTGTCAGCCATGATATCTGTAATTTGATCCAGAGTTCCTTCCTTGATAGCAGATACCCTTGAGTTATCGTCAAATTTCTGTCTGGCGTTAAGCGTAATCTTTGCCAGGGCCAACGTTGCCTTTCCTTTTTTCCCCGGGGAGCTTTGAGAAGCTGTAACAGCAGCGGCAGTGCCACTGGCAGCCAGACTGCCCCCAGAGCGAACACCCGGAGAAGCGGCAGGTGACAAAACCCCATCACTAACAAGCTTGAGCAGGTCGCCCGGTTGCATTCCGCTTCCCTGGATAACTTTTCCAATACTCCTGTTTTCATCGACCTGAATCAATTCGATTTGACCGATTTTGCTTTCTACAGTCCCCAGCTCTACCCCTGTATCAGGGTCCAGTATTTTTTGTCCAGGGTGCATGACATCAAGTACTGCACCTTTTTTAAGTAGACCGTCGGCCCCTCGATTAACGTAAACAGTTCCATCTGGCAGGGCGGTGGCTACTTTAATCGGATATACTGCGTTGAGAAGGTTAGCCACAACTTGATCAGCATAGCTGTCAGCCAATGCAGCAATCAAACGGTCTTCACCAGCCTGAATATCAAGCTGAGTCTGCACAGAAATTTTCCTGGATTCCATGATGTCGCCACTTCGCGCATCAACCAACCGCATGTTACCCTCTGAAAAACCATCGAGAACAGTCATGACGCGAGTTGAATTTGGCAGTTTGATCACCTGCTCTTCCATGGAAAAATTCTGCAGCGACCCAAGGACAAGGTAATCACAGCCTTTAAGGCTTCCCATAGCACTTGGTAAGTCAGTATTATTTGCAAGTGCCTGTGCCATTTGCTCGTCAAGGAGTTGGTCAACTTCCTGTCGGTCAATTATGGTAAAGCGTTTCGTCTGCACCAAACGGGTAATAATGGTATCGGTAAAGGCAGGTACATGCTGAGCCGCGTCTATAGGACAAGTCTTTGCGGTAGATCCTGCCTTAACCAGACCAACAGCTACCCGTGGTAATCCCTTTCTTGCAACAGGTGCATTGTTTTTCAGCGGAGGAGCTCCGGCTGCAGCAGACTTTGAGCTTGCAGGGGTAGAGCGCACAGCGAGATCACCAGTGGTAAAATCCCCACCGCCTACAACGTTCACTACCGAGACGGTCTCTTGTACTTGAATTGTTTTAACAGTACCTATTTCAGTTTTTAAACGAGCAATTACAGCGCCCGAACTTTCTTTTATTTCTTTCCCTTCCCGAACAATTGTAAATGTATCGCCTTCCACAACGCCATCATTGCTTCCTCTTGAAATCACGAGCGGATTGAGGCTTACAACCTGGGCAGGAAAGACAATGTCAAGAATTTTATTTGCCGCCTCTTTTGCAACCCTGTCCATAAATTCGAAATCATCTCTACTTTCCTTTCCGCCTTTAAACAGCAGGCTGGAAACCTTGAGATTGAGACTGTCTGCCCCTAATACAGTACTGGAAGCAGCATCTATTACTCGTAGCCGAAGTCGTGCTTCTGCTGTTTTTTGCGTTACGGTTCGTCCACTTTCGCTTAACGGAACCTGTTTCGACGTGACCGAACTCCCAAGTTGATGGAGGTTACCCAGAACAAGAAACTTAGCTCCGACCGAAGAGCCAAGATCTTTAAAATCGTGAAGGAGGTCGTTATACTTTGAGCCGGCTGTAGCATCACCCATTGCCAAACCACCACCAACTTCAAACTTATCCATATCCTGGATTGCCTTATCGAGAGTGCGATCCATATAACTATCAGCGATTTGCTTGCCAAAACGCTGTTCAAGTATTGCGGTACGTAATGTTTTTCTCTCTACAGGAATAAACCTTTTACTTTTCGTAAGCTGTTCAAGTATTGCATCGGCTAACAATTCAGGCAATCCAACAGCTTCAGGGGCGTATCCGTGCGTCCGGGATACAGTATCATACGCCTGATCGCTGCGAGTTCGCATATCATTATCAGCTGCAGACAGCGCATCTTTATCTCGACCATGCCATGAACGCCTGTCGTATACACCTGTTGCATCAGGTAAAAAGTCGGTATGGCTCAACACGGCAATAGTTGCTCTTAATGTTTCCTTGGCAAAGACAACTTTGGAAGTTCCTGAAAGGAGTATAGCTCCTAAGGTCATCGCTGTGCAGAGCAACGTAACTTTATAAAAAGAGCGACGTATAAAGGGTTTCATGTGTTCCTCCAACTATGGTTTACGGACTATACAGCCGACACTCATATCGCCTTCAAGTTTGTCCTTTACAATATTGGCAATGGTGAATTTCGGATTTACCCTGGATACCTTGATTTTGCCGATATACTCTTCTGCAGACCCCAGACTTTCCCCAGTATCGGGGTCAATAAGTTCTTCACCTTTATAATAAACGTTGAGCACATCACCTTTTTTGAGTCCACCGTCTTGCCCTCTATTTAGATACACGTCACCGCCTTTAACACTGATAATCTTAACAGGGAAAACAGTGGCAATAAACTGGTCCGCCATCTGTGCCGAGACACCTTTGGCGAGGTCAGAAAAATATTTTTTACTGGGGACACCGCCACTTCTATTGACCATTCTCTCCTTTGTTGAGAAACTGTCTTTCATGGAAAAGGTTGTTTTGATCTGCCCTGTTTTCGTATCAACAATCTGTGCATTTATCTCCAATGTCCCATAGTCACGCCGGAAATACTTACTTTGCAAATTAGGAACCTTGTTCGTTTTGGCGTAGAATACAAATCTGTGAATCTCGGGAATAATGAGGAAGTCAGCATTTTGCATTGCTCCCGATTCTGCGGCATTACCAGCAGATAGATCAGAATCGGCAAACTGCTGTTCTTCTCGAATCGCCTCCATCGTCCCTTTATTCCTGGAAACAACATCAAATTTACGCGTTGCAAGAAAAGATGCCTCCATCTCCGCTAATAATTTATCAAGATTCAGATGCTTCCTTGCTGATGACGAGACACTGTCTGCGATTTTGGCTTTCTTGATAGCTACAATTGGTTTTTCAGCAGCAATCGTGTTTTCCAAAAAGCATAAGGAACAGGTACAACACACAAGAAAAAAACTGATCAACATCTTTTTTTTCATCTTTTCTTCCTCAATTAAAATCATTAACGTTTTTAAATTCACAAGTGTCCGGTTATAGTTAATTGAAATTAAACAACATTTTTTGACCATTTTCAGTCTCATGTTTTGCAGAAGGAGGGTCGAATAACTCCCATAAAAACTGCCTTTTAAACAGGTTTAACTGTAGTAATCGCTGGATTTGTGTAATGGATTGACC